>Ga0073934_10001443_pt1 | contig 57065 bp, 47 predicted proteins | sample LarsenN4metaG_FD_76834 | JGI IMG/M metagenome (GOLD analysis project Ga0073934, IMG submission 76834) | Hot spring sediment bacterial and archeal communities from British Columbia, Canada, to study Microbial Dark Matter (Phase II) - Larsen... ...
CACGTCGTCGGGGATCTGCCACTTGGCGATGCGCCCCTCGTAGAAGCCGAGCAGCTCGTCGCGGCTGACGGTCGCGCCGGGCTTTCGCACCACCACCAGCAGCGGCCGCTCGTCCCACTTGGGGTGGCGGCACGCGATGGCCGCCGCCTCGTGCACCGCGGGGTGCGCCATCGCGATGTTCTCGAGGTCGATCGAGCTGATCCACTCGCCGCCGGACTTGATGACGTCCTTGCTGCGGTCGGTGATCTGCATGTAGGCGTCGGCGTCGATCGTGGCCACGTCGCCGGTGGGGAACCAGCGCCCGCGGCCCTGCACGTCGAGCAGCGGCGACTCGTCGCGGCCGAAGTAGCCGTCGATGACCCACGGTCCGCGCACGACCAGGTTGCCGGAGGCCTGCCCGTCCCACGGCAGCGGCCGGCCGTCGTCGCCGACGATCTCCATGTCGATGCCGTAGATCACCTTGCCCTGCTTCTCGAGGATGCGCTGCCGAGCGTCGGCCGGCAGCTTGGCGTGCTTGGCCTTGAGCTTGGACAGCGTGCCCAGCGGCGAGAGCTCGGTCATGCCCCAGGCGTGGATGACCTCGACGCCGTAGTCCTCCTGCAGCGTCTTCATCATCGCCGGCGGGCAGGCGGAGCCGCCGATGACCGTGCGGCGGAAGCTGCTGAACTTCAGCCCGTTCTGCTTCACGTGGGTGAGCAGGCCGAGCCAGACGGTCGGCACGCCGGCGCTGTAGTTCACCTGCTCGGCTTCGAACAGCTCGTACAGGCTCTTGCCGTCGAGGTGCGGCCCGGGCATCACGAGCTTGCAGCCCACCAGCGCCGCCGCGTACGGAATGCCCCAGGCGTTGACGTGGAACATCGGCACCACCGGCAGCACCACGTCCTTGGCCGACATCGCCATCGCGTCGGGCAGCGACGCGCCGTAGGCGTGCAGGATGGTCGAGCGATGGCTGTAGACCGCGCCCTTCGGGTGGCCGGTCGTGCCCGACGTGTAGCAGATGCTCGACGCGCAGTTCTCGTCGAACTCCGGCCAGTCGTAGTCGCCCGACTCGGCGGCCAGCAGGTCCTCGTAGCTGAGCAGGTCCGGGATCGAGGTCTGCGCCGGCATGTGCGCGCGATCGGCCAGCAGCACGTAGTGTTTCACGGTCGACAGCTGCGGGCGCAGCTTCTCCACCAGCGGCAGGAAGGTCGCGTCGAAGCACAGCACCTTGTCGGCCGCGTCGTTGGCGATCCAGGCGATCTGCTCCGGGAACAGGCGCGGATTGATCGTGTGGCACACGCGCTGCGAGCCCGACACCGCGTAATAGATCTCGAGGTGCCGGTGGCCGTTCCAGGCCAGGGTGCCGACGCGATCGCCCGGCGCACAGCCCAGCCGGGCGAAGGCCTGCGCGGCCTTGCGCGCGCGCAGCTCGACCTCGGCCCAGGTGGTGCGGTGCAGGTCGCCCTCGACCCGCTTGCTGACGATCTCGGTGTCGCCGTGATGGCGCGCCGCGTGCGTGATCAGCGACGAGATCAGCAGCGGCATCTGCATCATGCGGCCCATCAGTACGGCCATGTGTCGTGCTCCATCGTTCTCTCGGGATGCCGGGATCATAGAAACCGCCCGAAAGTGCCCCCGCCTGCGGTTTACCCCTAGTCGCCGCCCGAACGCACGCCGTCGATAGACTGCCGCGCATGAACGCCGTGCTCGAGCCCGCCGCGGGCGCCACGCCTTGGCCGTCGTGGCGCAACCGCTTCGCGTCGCTCGGCGATGCCTTCTTCACGCGCCTGCCGGCGCAGCCGCTGCCCGAGCCGTACTGGGTGGCGACCAGCGACGCCTGCGCCGAAGCGCTGGGCTGGCCGGCCGACTGGTGGCGCGCGCCCGGCGCGCTCGAGGCGTTCTCGGGCGGCGCGCCCTGGCCCGGCATGCAGCCGCTGGCCAGCGTCTACAGCGGCCACCAGTTCGGCGTGTGGGCCGGCCAGCTCGGCGACGGCCGCGCGCTGTGGCTGGGCGAGGTCGACTCGCCGTCGGGCCCGATGGAACTGCAGCTCAAGGGCAGCGGCCTCACGCCCTACTCGCGCATGGGCGACGGCCGCGCGGTGCTGCGCTCGTCGATCCGCGAATTCCTGTGCTCCGAGGCGATGCACCACCTCGGCATCCCGACCACGCGCGCGCTGTGCGTCACGGGCTCCGCGCTGCCGGTGCGGCGCGAGACCCTCGAGACGGCGGCCGTCGTCACCCGCGTGTCGCCGAGCTTCATCCGCTTCGGCCACTTCGAGCACTTCGCGCACACCGCGGCCGACCGCGCGGCGCTGCAGCGGCTGCTGGACTTCACGATCGACCACTACGCGCCCGAGTGCCGCGACGCACGCGAGCCGGCGGCCGCGCTGCTCGAGTGGGTGGCGCGCCGCACCGCCCGGCTGCTCGCGCAGTGGCAGGCTGTGGGCTTCTGCCACGGCGTCATGAACACCGACAACATGTCGATCCTCGGCCTCACGATCGACTACGGCCCGTTCGGCTTCATGGACGGCTTCGATCCCGGGCACGTCTGCAACCACTCCGACCACCAGGGCCGCTACGCCTACGCGCGACAACCCAACGTGGCGCTGTGGAACCTGCATGCGCTGGCGCAGGCGCTGCTGCCGCTGCTGGTGCCCGAAGGCGCCGACACGGCCGCGGCCGACGCGGCCGGCGAGCGGCTGCTCGAGGCGCTGGAGCCGTACCGCGAGGTGTTCCCGCGCGAGCTGCAGTCGCGCATGGCGGCCAAGCTCGGGCTCGCCACGCAGCGCGACGGCGACCGCGAACTGATCGACGACCTGCTGCGCCTGATGGCCGCCGAGCACGCCGACTTCACGCTCGGCTTCCGCGCGCTGGCCGGCCTGCGCACGGCCGACGGCGCCGACCACGCGGCGGTGCGCGACCCGTTCGTCGACCGCGCGGCCTTCGACGCCTGGGCCGCGCGCTACATCGGGCGCCTGCGCGCCGAAGGCAGCGTCGACGAGGAGCGCGCGCAGCGCATGAACCGCGTGAACCCGAAGTTCGTGCTGCGCAACCATCTCGCGCAGGCGGCCATCGAACGCGCGCAGCGCGGCGACTTCTCGGAGGTCGAGCGCCTGCTGAAAGTTCTGCAGCGGCCGTTCGACGAACAGCCCGAGCACGCCGCGTATGCGGCGCATCCGCCCGACTGGGCCCGTTCGATCGAGGTGTCGTGTTCATCATGAGCGACTACGAAGTCAAGAAGTCCGACGCCGAGTGGCGTGCGCAGCTCGACGCGCTGCAGTACCAGGTGACGCGCCACGCGGCCACCGAGCGGCCGTTCACCGGCAAGTACTGGGACCACTGGGAGCATGGCCGGTACAAGTGCGTGGGCTGCGGCGCCGAGCTGTTCGACTCGTCGACCAAGTTCGACGCCGGATGCGGCTGGCCGAGCTTCTGGGAGCAGCTGCGCGACGACGCGATCGAGCGCGTGCCGGATCACAGCCACGGCATGCTGCGCATCGAGGTGCGCTGCCGGCGCTGCGGCGCGCACCTCGGCCACGTGTTCGACGACGGCCCGGCGCCGACCGGCGAGCGCTACTGCATCAACTCGGCTTCGATAGACTTCGAGCCCAAGCCCTGAGCGCCGGCCCGCGTCGCCGCGCCCCGGCCGAGCCCGCACGACGCCGCCGTCTCCCCCGATGAAGCTCCTGTTCGACTTCCTGCCGATCATCCTGTTCTTCGGCGCCTTCAAGTACGCCAAGTCGCAGCGCGACTGGGCCGCCGCCTTCGCCACCGACCACTTCGGCTTCATGGTGAGCGGCGGCATCGTCGGGCCGAACGAGGCGCCGGTGCTGCTGGCCACCCTCGTGGTGATCGTCGCGACGCTGGCGCAGGTGGGCTGGCTGCTGATGCGCGGGCGCAAGGTCGACCTGATGCTGTGGGTGAGTCTCGCGCTGGTGGTGGTGCTGGGCGGCGCCACCGTGTGGTTCCACAACGAGACCTTCATCAAGTGGAAGCCCAGCGTGCTGTACTGGGCGATGGGTGTCGCGTTCTGGCTGAGCCAGCTCGTGTTCCGCAAGAACCTGCTGCGCGCGCTGATCGGCGACCAGCTCGAGCTGCCCGACGCGGTGTGGCACCGCCTGAACTTCGCGTGGATCGCCTTCTTCGCGATGATGGGCCTGCTGAACCTGATCGTGGCCTACAGCTTCTCGACCGACACCTGGGTCAACTTCAAGCTCTTCGGCGGCATCGGGCTGATGCTGCTGTTCACGCTCGGCCAGGGCCTGTACCTGAGCCGCTACCTGCCCGACGAGGCGCCCGACAAGGCGCAGCGCCAGCCGTGACGCTCGGGGTCGCCGCGATGGACGCGCCCGCCGTGAGCGCCGCCGACGTCGAGCGCCTGCTGCGCGAACGGCTCGCGCCGCAGCGGCTCGAAGTCGTCGACGACAGCCAGCGCCACGCGGGCCACGCCGGCGCCCGCGAAGGTCGCCATTTCAGCGTGCTGGTGGTCAGCGAGCGCTTCGCCGGACTGGCCCGCGTGGCGCGGCATCGCCTCGTGTATGATGCCCTCGGCCCGCTGATGAAGCGCGGCATCCACGCGCTGGCCGTCGACGCCCGCGCCCCCGGCGAGACACGCTGACCGCACGGTCACCCGGCATCGCCAACGCCCCACCGGCCCCGAGTTCCCGCCCGTCCCCAGTCCCCGGTTCCTGAAAGGCCCGACCCATGATGAAGAAGCTGACGTTCGTCGCGCTGGCATGCGCCGCCGTGTTCCCGCTGGCCGCCGCCGCGCAGAACATCGCGATCGTCAACGGCAAGCCCGTGCCCAAGGCGCGCGTCGACGCGCTGATGCAGCAGGTGTCGCGCAGCGGCCAGCAGCTGCCGCCGGACATCGAGACGCGCGTCAAGGACGAGGTGGTGATGCGCGAGATCTACATGCAGGAGGCCGAGAAGCGCGGCCTCGCCGGCTCGGCCGAGTACAAGCAGCAGATGGAGATGGCGCGCCAGCAGATCCTGATCGGCGTGCTGTTCGAGGACTACCGCAAGAAGAACCCGGTCACCGACGCCGACGCCAAGGCCGAGTACGAGAAGTTCAAGGCCGCCAACAGCGGCACCGAGTACCGCGCCCGCCACATCCTGGTCGAGAAGGAAGAGGAAGCCAAGGCGCTGATCAAGCAGATCAACGGTGGCGCGAAGTTCGAGGACGTGGCCAGGAAGAGCTCGAAGGATCAGGGCTCCGCGGCCAACGGCGGCGACCTCGACTACGCGGCGCCGGGCTCCTACGTGCCCGAGTTCAGCCAGGCGATGGTCAAGCTCAAGAAGGGCGAGATGACCGCCGAGCCGGTCAAGAGCCAGTTCGGCTGGCACATCATCAAGCTCGAGGACTCGCGCGAGGCGCAGTTCCCGCCGTTCGAGGAAGTCAAGCCGCAGATCCAGCAGCGCCTGCAGCAGCAGAAGCTCGCCGCCTTCCGCGACGAGATGAAGTCCAGGGCCAAGACCGACTACAAGTTCACGACGCAGTAAGCACCGCGTCGGCGGCCGGCGCCGCCACGATCCGGCCCGCCTCGAGCCGGATCTGGCGGTCGCAGCGCGCCGCGATGCCGCGGTCGTGCGTCACCAGCAGCAAGGTGGTGCCGGCCTCGCGGTTGAGGTCGAACATCAACTGCATCACGCGCTCGCCGGTGGCGAAGTCGAGGCTGCCCGTGGGCTCGTCGGCCAGCAGCACCTCGGGCTTCACGACGAAGGAGCGCGCCAGCGCCACGCGCTGCTGCTCGCCGCCGGACAGCACGCGCGGATAGTGCGACAGGCGCTCGCCGAGCCCCACGCGCTGCAGCATCTCGGTGGCGTGCGCGCGCGCGTCGGCGCGGCCGAGCAGCTCCAGCGGCAGCATCACGTTCTCCAGCGCCGTCAGGTTGCCGAGCAGCTGGAAGCTCTGGAACACGAAGCCGAGCTTCTCGGCGCGCATCGCGGCGCGTGCGTCCTCGTCCAGTGCGAAGAGGTCCTGACCGTCGAGGCGCACCGTGCCCGACGTGGGCACGTCGAGGCCGGCCACGATGGCCAGCAAGGTGCTCTTGCCCGAGCCCGACGCGCCGACGATGGCGGCCGACTCGCGCGGCGCGAGACTGAACTCGATGTCGTGGAGAATGGTCAACACGCCTCCCGCATCCTGGACCTGCTTGGTGACGCGATCGACGGAGATGATGGATTCCGGCATGAAGGCTCTTGGTTCGAGGCGCCTGTCGCGGCGCGCGCTGCACTGTAGCCTGCTCGCGCTGGCGGTCGCGGCGCTGCTCCCGGCAACCGCCCGTGCCGCCGGGACTTCACGCACCATCCTCGTGGTCGGCGACAGCCTGTCGGCCGAATACGGCATCCCGCGCGGCAGCGGCTGGGTCGCGCTGCTCGAGCGACGGCTGCAGCAGGAGAAGATCGCGGCCACGGTGGTCAACGCCAGCATCAGCGGCGACACCACGTCGGGCGGGCGCTCGCGGCTGCCCGCCCTGCTCGAGCAGCACCGGCCGACCCACGTGATCGTCGAGCTCGGCGGCAACGACGCGCTGCGCGGCCTGCCGCTCGCGATGACGCAGGCCAACCTGGTGGCGATGGTGCGCGCCGCCAAGACCGCCGGCGCGAAGGTCCTGCTGGCCGGCATGCAGGTGCCGCCCAACTACGGCCGCAGCTACGGCGAGCAGTTCGCCGCGCTGTTCGAGCGCGTCGCGAAGGACGAAGGCATCGCGCTCGTGCCCTTCCTGCTCAAGGGCGTGGCCGACGGACCGAACGCCGAGGCGATGTTCCAGGCCGACCGCATCCACCCGCTGCCGCAGGCCCACCCGGTGATCCTGGGCAACGTGTGGCCGGTGCTGCGGCCGCTGCTGCGCTGACCTCGGGCGTCGGCCCGTGCGGTCGGCGGAGCGCCGCAGGCCCCGCTACGATCGTCGTGCGGTGCGAGCAGACCGGCATCGGGTATGTTGCGCCTGCCATGGCCATGTCACGGAGGGAGACATGAGCAGTCATGCAGTACCCACGGCAGCCGACCTGCCCCCGCCATGGGACGGCGAGATCGACACGAGCGACGCCTTCCTCGAAGCCACGCGCGAGATGGTGCACGCCGACCCGGCGCTGCTGCTGGCGGTCAGCGCGAAGGCGCACGCGCAGGCAATGGCACGCGAGGACTGGGCCGGCGCCGCGCGCGCGGTGGCGCGTCGCGCCAGCGCCGAGCAGGCGCTCGGCATGGCGAGCGCCGACGCGTCGTGGGAGGAGGCCGACGCGCTGGTCGAACGATCCGGCGACACGCTGCTGCGTTTGCGGGCGCTCGTCTCCAAGACCGCTACCCTCTCCATGGCCGGTCGGTATGCCGATTCGCTGGCGTTGTGCCAGCAGGCGCTGGACGAGGTGCTGGCCATCGGCAAGGTGGAGACGCTCCGGTCCCTGCTGCTCAACATGGCGGTCACGCTGTGCTACATCGATGAGCCTCAGCTGGCCCTCGAATGCCTGGAGGAACGACGCCGACTGCTGCCGAGCGATGGCCCGCTGTCGTTCGTACTGCAGGCCGAGACCGACTGCAACGTCGCCTGGGCGTGGCTGAGCATCGCCAGGCGCGGTGCCGAAGAGGGCGAGACCGGGACACGCGAGGTCGCATTGCGCGCGGCGCTGGAAGCCGCACGGCGGGGATACGAGGCGGCTGGCAAGCTCCGCAATCCGGAGCTTCTGATGGCGACGGCGACGGCGCTCGTGGATGCGCTCTTGGCGGCCGGCCGCGTGGCGGAGGCCCGCGGCGTCGCCGTCGAGCTCGCGTCCGCCATGCCCCCGCACAGCGAGTACCTTCGCGCCGAGGTGACCATGATCGACGTGACCATCGGGCTGCAAGAAGGGGCGGATGCGCGGAGCCTCGTGCAGAAGCTTCGCGGCATCGAGTCACTGCATCACCGCGAGTTCGAGGTCGGGCCGACGCGAGAAAAGCTCCTGTCCTGCATGTCGACGGCCCTGGAGCGCAGCGGCGACTTCGAGGAAGCCCTGCGCTACCTCAGGCTGCACGCAGACGAGTGGGCGCGCAGGCGCAGCATCGAGGCACGCGAGCGCGCGCGGGCGATGCGCCAGGCCATGATCGCCCTGCGCCAGGAGTCGGTCGAGTTCCTGATGCACGACCTGCGAAGCCCGCTGGCCGCGGCGATGCAGCAGATCGACTCGGCCTTGCTCGAGGCGCCGCCGCCGCAGTGGGCGGCGCACCTTCGGACCATCGCGGTCGGCGTCGGGCGCGCGATCACCGCGGCCGAGCAGACGCTCGGCATCCTGCGCGCCGAGCACGTGCCGCAGGAGCAACTGGTGCCGGTCGATCTCACCGAGCTGGCGGACGACGTCTGCGAACAACTGGCGCCGGCGCCCGGCGCATCGAAAGGCGTGTCGCGCGAGCTGAACGCTCGCGTGACGGTCCGCGGCGAGCGTTCATTGCTGGCGCGCGCGCTCGCCAATCTCGTCGGCAACGCACTGGAGCACACCCGGCCCGGTTCGCGTGTGGTGGTGCGCGTCGAACGAGTCGACGACGACGCCGTGCTGTCCGTCCACGACCACGGACCGGGCCTCGAACCGTCGATGCGCGCACGGCTGTTCCGGCGCTACTCCACCGGTCGCGCCAAGGACGGCCACGGGCTGGGCCTCGCGCTCGTGGCCCGCGTCGCGCGCGTGCACGGCGCCCGCATCGCCGTCGACAGCGAGGCCGGCCTCGGCACGCGGATCACGCTGCGGTTCAAGGCGCTCGATCCGCCGGCCGCATGAAGCCTACGCCCGTTCAGCGCTCGCGCTGCGCGGGGCCGCGCCACTCGCGCTGAGCGCCGCCGCGCGGCCCGCCGTCGTCGCCCTGCGGGCCCTGCTGGCGGCGCTCGTGGGCCTCGCGTGCGGCCTGCGGCGGCGGCACCACGGCGCGCGGCGGCTCGACCACGCGGGCCTGCGGCGGCATCGGCATCACGGGCGGCTGCGGCGTCGGCATCACGGGCGGTGCGACGCGTGCAGGCTCGCCCCGCGAGTGCCCGGGCGGGCGGCCGTTGCCGCGGTCGCCTCCACGATCGCCTCCACGATCGTCATCGCGCATCACCGGCGCACGCGGCGCAGGCTGCACCGGCACCGCCGCCGGCGGCACGGGCGTGAGCTGCGGACGCGCGGGCTGCACCGGTGGCGCGGGCTGCGCCGGCGGCAGCGGCACCATCGGCTGCGCCGGCGCGGCCATCGGCCGGCCGTCGTCGCGCGGACGACCTCCGCGCGACTCGGTCACGGCCGGCCGTCCCGGCGGCGGCGGCACGACCTCGCGCGCGACACCCACCTGCTGCGGCTCGCGGGCCCGCGGCGATGCGCCGCCACCGTCGGACTCCACGCGCGCGGCGCGCGGCGGCGCGGTGACCGGCGCGGCCGTGCTCACCGGCGCGCGCGCCACCTCCTGCACCATGCGCGGATCGACGAAGCGCGACACCGGCTGGCGCGACGTGATCACGTTGGCCGGCACCACCGTCAGTGCCCCCGGCACGTTGCGGTTCACGAACTGCTCGCCGCGCGACGACATCGTGGGCGGGTGCTGGATGACGGTGCCCACGTTCGGCACGTGCGGATGGTTGAGGTTGCGCACGTAGCCGTGACTCACGCGGTAGCCCGGCACGTAGACCTCGCGCGGGCCGAGCGGGAACCAGCCGACCGGCGGATGGCGCGAGCCGATCTGCACCGACACGCTGACGCCGGGCGAGCCGATCCAGGCCACCAGCGCCGGCGCGTACACCGGCCGCGCCACCCAGCGTCCCGGCGCCCACGCCCAGCGCGAGCCGTACCAGACCCAGCGGCCGTAGTGGAACGGCGCGAAGCCCCACGGCGCGTCGTCCACCCAGGTCCAGCCCCAGGGCGCCACCCAGGCCCAGTGGCCGTAGCGATACGGCGCCCAGCCCGGCGCGACGCGGTACGGCATCCACAGCGCACCGTACTCGTCGCTGTGCTGCCACTGGCCGTGGCGGTCGAGATCCTCGGCGCCGGTCATCTCGGGCGAGACGTAGCGGTGCGACGCGCTGCGCTCGTCGCGCCAGTCGTCGGCGATCGCCCAGTCGGCGAAGCGGTCGCGCGCCGGCTGGTGCGTGGTGTAGTGCGTGCGGCCCGACTCGCGCCAGAACTCGGCGCAGCGGCCCGCGTCGACGTCGTACTGGCTGTCGTCGGCCAGGAAGCGCAACGCGCCGCTCCACGCGGTGGCGGTGCTCGACTCGTCGCGCTTGTCGATGCGGTAGTGGCCGCCCTTGACCGGCACGAAGCGGCCGTCGGCGGTGAGCACCTGCACGTCGCCGGCCGCGTCGCGCGAGCGCAGGCGCAGCGCCACGCTGCCGCGATGCAGGTGCAGGCGGATCGCCTCGTCGTCGAGGCGCTCGATCTCGACCTCGGTGTTCTCGGCCAGGCGCCACGCGGTGGAGCCCACCCGCACCTCGAGCCGTGCGTCGCGCTCGGTGGCCAGGCGGTCGCCGCTGGTCACCGGGCGGTTGCGCACGGCGGTGATCCACTCGCCGGACATGTCGTCGTACAGCCAGACCTGGCCCTGCAGCTCGGCGATGCGGCCGACGCGGCCGGGCGGGTCGGCGAGGGCCGGCGCCACGAGCAGCAGCGCACCCAGCAGGGCGATCAGGGCGGTGAAGGCGGCGCGGCGCCAGCCGTGGGCGATGGACATGACGACTCTCCGAGTCGGCCCCGCAACTCGTGCGCCGGGCCGTGTCCGACGCAACGTTCTACCCCGCCCGTCCGCTGACCTGCCGAAACAAGCGGTAATGGGCACGTCGGGGCCGGGCGCCGGCCTTGCTGCGGCGCAGCGCCGTCAGTCGTCGGCCGTCGCGTCGAGGTCGGGGAACAGCACCTCGGTGAAGCCGAGCTTCGTGAGATCGCGCATGCGCGTGGGGTACAGGCGGCCGATCAGGTGGTCGCACTCGTGCTGCACCACGCGCGCGTGGAAGCCGTCGGCCTCGCGCTCGATCGGGCGACCCGCCGGGTCGAAGCCGCGATAGCGGATGCGCGCGAAGCGCGGCACCAGCCCGCGCAGCCCGGGCACCGACAGGCAGCCTTCCCAGCCCTCCTCCTCGGTGTCGGTGAGCGGCTCGATCGTCGGGTTGATCAGCACCGTGCGCGGCACGGGCGGCGCGTCGGGATAGCGGCGGTTGCGCTCGAAGCCGAAGATCACCAGCTGCAGGTCGACGCCGATCTGCGGCGCGGCGAGCCCGGCGCCGTTGACGGCCTCCATCGTGTCGAACATGTCGGCGATCAGCGCGTGCAGTTCGGGCGTATCGAACTCGCGCACCGGCGGCGCCACGCGCAGCAGGCGCGGATCGCCCATCTTCAGGATCTCTCGTACGGCCATGGAGGTCTTTCGGTGGGTGGGTCGGCGGTCACGCGACGACTCCGTCGAGCATTCCGGAAGTGTCGACACTTCGATCGCCGTTCGGTGTCGCTGTCGCCGTCACGCATTATGGAAAACTCGACTCAATCGCCGAAGCGCCACGCGAGCCACAGCGCGACGATCGCCAAGGTGGCCAGGGTCACCGGCACGCCGGTGCGCGCGTGGCGCCGCCAGTCGATGTCGATGCCCTGCCGGCGCGCCGCGTCGACGACGATGATGTTGGCGATCGAGCCGACGATGAGCAGGTTGCCGGCGAGCGTGCTCACCAGCGCGAGCAACGGCCCGGCGTGCGGCTCGCCGGCCAGCGGCAGCAGCAGCATCACCGCCGGTACGTTGGACACGAGGTTCGACAGCCCGAGCGTCGCCACGAACAGCGGCACCGCATCGCCGAGCGACACGCCGGCGGCCGCCAGCGCCTGCACCGCCTGCGCCGCCAGCCCGGTGCGCTCGAAGGCGTGGTTCACGACGAACAGGCCGATGAACAGGATCAGCAGCTCCCAGTCGATCAGGCCCATCACGCGCGACGAGTGGAAGCGCTGGCTGAGCAACAGCAGCCCGGCGCCCACCAGCGCGGCCACGTCGTGCGGCCAGTCGGTGAACAGGAACACGCCGACCAGCGCCGCCGCGACCGCCAGGCCCTTGGCGGTCTGCCAGCGGTCGAACGGCGGCAGATCGTCGGCCGACGGCGGCGCCACGGCCGCCGCCGGTGCGCCCGCCGCCGCGCGACGCGCCGGCACGACGAGCAGCGCCCACAGCACCAGCAGGCCCGCGATCACCGGCGGCGCCGCGTCGAGCGTGTACTGCGCGAACGGCAGCTTCAGGGTCTGGCCGATCAGCATGTTCTGCGGGTTGCCGATCAGGGTGAGCGCCGAGCCGATGTTGGCCGCGCACGCCAGCGCCAGCAGGTACGGCACCGGGTCGAGCCGCCGCTGCCGGCACGCCTGCGCCAGCACCGGCGCCACCGCGAGGCACACGATGTCGTTGCTGAACACCGCCGACAGCAGCGCCACCACCACGATCACCGCGCCCAGCAGCGCCGCCGGCCCGAGCGGCAGCGCCGCCACGCGCTGCGTCACCCAGGTGTAGAAGCCGCCGAGCCGCATCTGCGCGGAGATCACCATGAACGAGAACAGCAGCAGGATCGTCGGCAGGTGGATCGCGCGCGCGGCCTGCTCGGGCGTGAGCGCGCCGAAGCCCACCACCGCGATCGCGCCGAGCAGCGCGACGCCGGTGCGGTCGAGGTGCAGGAACGGCAGCCCGCCGAGGATCATGCCGAGGTAGACGATCGCGAAGATCGCCGGCACGAGCGCGCCGTGGAGGTCCGCCGGGCCGCTCATGTCGAGGCCAGCAGCGCGCGCAGCCCCGCCTCGTCGAGCACCGGCACGCCGAGCTCGCGCGCCTTGTCGAGCTTGCTGCCGGCCTCGTCGCCCGCGACCACGTAGTCGGTCTTCTTCGACACCGACCCGGCGACCTTGCCGCCGGCGGCCTCGACGAGTGCCTTCGCCTCGTCGCGCGTCAGCGTCGGCAAGGTGCCGGTGAGCACCAGCGTCTTGCCGGCCAGCGGCTTGGGCGCCGCGTCGGCCAGCGCGCCGTCGTGCTCGTCCCACCCGATGCCGGCCGCGCGCAGCTGCTCGACCACCTCGCGGTTGTGCGGCTGGTCGAAGAAGGTGCGGATGCTCTGCGCCACCACCGGACCGACGTCGCGCACCTCGAGCAGCCGCTCGACGCTCGCGTCCATGATCGCGTCGAGCCGGCCGAAGTGGCGCGCCAGGTCCCTGGCCGTGCTCTCGCCGACGTGGCGGATGCCCAGCGCATACAGGAAGCGCGCGAGCGTCGTGCGCTTGCTCGCGTCGAGCGCCGCCACGAGATTGGCCGCGCTCTTGTCGCCCATGCGGTCGAGCTCGGCCAGCTGGGCCACGTCGAGCCGGTACAGCTCGGGCAAGGTGCGCACCAGGCCGGCGTCGACGAGCTGCTCGACCAGCTTGTCGCCCAGGCCCTCGATGTCCATCGCACGCCGGCCCGCGAAGTGCAGGATCGCCTCCTTGCGCTGCGCGGCGCAGTACAGCCCGCCCGAGCAGCGCCAGTCGACCTCGCCTTCCTCGCGCACGATGGTGCTGCCGCACACGGGGCACCGGCCGCCCAGGCGCGCGTACAGGTCGAAAGGCGCGCTGGCGTCGGGCGGACGGCGCTCGGGCACCACGGCCACCACCTCGGGGATCACGTCGCCGGCGCGCCGCACGATCACCGTGTCGCCGATGCGCACGTCCTTGCGGCGCACCTCGTCCTCGTTGTGCAGGGTGGCGTTGCTCACCGTCGTGCCGCCCACGAACACCGGCTCGAGCTTGGCCACCGGCGTGAGCTTGCCGGTGCGCCCGACCTGCACGTCGATGTCGCGCACGCGGGTCATCTGCTCCTGCGCCGGGTACTTGTGCGCCAGCGCCCAGCGCGGCTCGCGCGTCTTGAAGCCGAGCCGGCGCTGCAGCTCGAGGCTGTCGACCTTGTAGACCACGCCGTCGATGTCGAACGGCAGCGCATCGCGCTTCGCGCCGATGCGCGCGTGGTAGTCCACCAGGCCGTCGGCGCCGTGCACCACGCGCCGCTCGTCGCTGACCGGCACGCCGAAGCCGGCCAGCGCCTCGAGCAGGCCCGAGTGCGTGGGCGGCAGCGACCAGCCTCGCACCTCGCCCAGCCCGTAGGCGAAGAAGCTGAGCGGTCGCGACGCCGCCACGCGCGCGTCGAGCTGCCGCACCACGCCGGCCGCCGCGTTGCGCGGATTGACGAAGGTCTTCTCGCCTTTCGCGCGCTGCTGCTCGTTGAGCCGCTCGAACGCGTCGCGCCGCATGTAGACCTCGCCGCGCACCTCGATCACGTCGGCCGCCCCGGCGTCGCGGCCGGCCAGGCACCGCGGGATCTCGGCGATCGTGCGGATGGTGTGCGTGACGTCCTCGCCCGTCTCGCCGTCGCCGCGGGTCGCGGCCTGCGCCAGCACGCCGCGCTCGTAGCGCAGGTTGATCGCCAGGCCGTCGAACTTCGGCTCGGCCGAGTACGCCACCGGCGGTGCGTCGTCGTCGAGTTCCAGCGCGCGGCGCACGCGCGCGTCGAAGCGCCGCGCCGCGGCCTCCGAGGTGTCGCGCTCGGTCTCGATCGACAGCATCGGCACCGCGTGCCGCACCGGCTGCAGGCCTTCGAGCACGGCGCCCAGCACGCGCTGCGTCGGCGAGTCGGGCGTGCGCAGCCCGGGATGCGCGTCCTCGATCGCCTGCAGCTCCTGGAACAGCCGGTCGTACTCGGCGTCGGGGATCTCCGGCGCATCGAGCACGTAGTAGCGGTGAGCGTGGTGCTGCAGCTGCGCGCGCAGCTCGGCGGCGCGCCGGGCGACATCGGCGGGGACGGACGACATGGGGCGCAAGTGTAGGCAGCGCCGGCCGCCGCGCTCAGGCCGACGACAGCAGCCGGCGCAGCTCGGTCTTGAGCACCTTGCCGTAGTGGTTCTTCGGCAGCGCGTCGAGCACGCGGTACTCCCGGGGCCGCTTGAAGCGCGCGATGCTCGCCTGGCACAGCGCGTCGAGCGCCGCACCGTCGATCGTCGCGCCGGCACGCGGCACCACGAAGGCCACCACCACCTCGCCCCACTCGGCGTCGCGCCGGCCGACCACCGACACCTCGGCCACCGACGGGTGGCGCAGCAGCACCTCCTCGACCTCGCGCGGGTAGATGTTCGAGCCGCCGCTGATGATCACGTCCTTCGAGCGGTCGCGCAGGGTGAGGAAGCCGTCCGCGTCGAGGCTGCCGACGTCGCCGGTGTAGAGCCAGCCGTCGCGCACGGTCCGCGCACTGGCCTCGGGGTCGCGCCAGTAGCCGGCCATGACGCAGTCGCCGCGCACCAGCACCTCGCCCGTCTCGCCGGCGGGCAGCGGCCGGCCGTCGGCGTCGGCCACGCGCAGCTCGACGCAGGCCTGCGCGACACCCACCGAGCCCAGCCGCTCGAGCCAGCGCGGGTGCGTGCGGTCGGCGATCTGCGCGCGCGCGAGCGCGGTGATCGTCATCGGGCTTTCGCCCTGGCCGTAGATCTGCACGAAGCGCGGACCCATGACCTGCAGCGCGCGCTGGATGTCCTCGACGTACATCGGCCCGCCGCCGTACACCACGGTCTTGAGGCCGTCGCCGTCGGCGCCCTCGACGGCCGCCTGCTCGACCAGCCGCCGCACCATGGTCGGCGCGGCGAACGTCGACACGTCGCGCAGCCGGCGCGCGAGCTGCAGGATCTCGGCCGCGTCGAAGCCGCGCGACTCGGGCACCACGTGGCGTGCGCCGGCCACCACGTGCGGCAGGCCGTAGAGCCCCGCGCCGTGCGACATCGGCGCGGCATAGAGCCAGGCGTCGCCGGCCGCGGCCGTGTCGACGTCGGTGAAGTAGCCGAGCGTCATGACCTGCAGGTTGCGCTGCGTGATGGCCACGCCCTTGGGCCGGCCGGTGGTGCCGGACGTGTAGAACAGCCACGCCAGGTCGTCGGGCGCGCGCTCGGCCACGTCGCCCGGCGTGCCCGACGCGACGAGCCGCTCCCACGCCGGCGCGTCGACCGCGATCGTGTCCTTCAGGCTTGGCGGCATCGACGGCAGCGCGCCCGGCGCGTCGCCCACGTCGCGCGTGACGAGCAGCAGCGACGCCTCGCTGTGCTCGACGATGTAGTGCAGCTCCAGCGGATGCAGCTTGGCGTTGACCGGCACCACGGCGAGGCCGGCCCACCAGCAGCCGAACATCGCCTCGAGCACGGCCGGGTGGTTGCTCATGAACAGCGCCACGCGATCGCCGCGCGCGAGCCCGAAGCGCCGCAGCAGCGCGTCGCCCAGCGAGGCCGCGCGGCGCGCGAGCGAGGCGTAGTCGTGCAGCACGGTTTCGCCCAGCAGCACGGCGGGCTGCGGGCCGTCTCGCCGGGCACTGCGGGCCAGCCAGTGCGCGAGGTTCATCGCAGCGCCCGCGTCAGCTGAACAGGCGGCGCGCCGCGGCCGAGCCGGCCGCGAGGTCGCGTGCCTCCAGCGCGGTGTACAGCGCGACCAGGTCCTTGCCGATGGCGGCGAAGGCGTGCAGGCTGAGCGGCTGGCCGGCGTCGTCGGTCAGGTTCGCGCCGAGGTCGGCGGCCAGCGCGCGCGCGGCTTCCTGCCACTGCGAGAACGGCTCGGCCGACGACGCGGTCTGCGGCACGTCGAGCGCCAGCACGACGTCGGACACCACGGCCTGCGCGGGGTCGTCGGCCAGCGCGGCCTGCGGGTCGAAGGCGAGGGTCAGCACCGGCGGCGCGCCCTCGTCGGCCGCCGGCAGCACCAGGCGGCCGGGCACCGCGCCCGGCACGAAGCCGCGGCGTGCCGCGTGCTGCGCGAGGAAGCCCACCGACCACGCCGCGCCCTGCGCCACCAGGTGCACCGCGAGCTGCGCGTCGTGCGCGCCGGCGAAGGCGTCGAGCTCGCGCGCGCGCGCCACCACGTCGAGCATGTCCGGCGGCTCGGCGCGCGCACCGATCGCCTCGGCGAAGGCCTCCACCTTCTGCACGAACTCGGAGTACTCGATCTCGTTGATCGGGCCGCCGCGATTGGCCATCTGCACACCGGCCTGGAACTCGCCGTAGCGCCGTCCGTGCGACGGCGTCTCCCACTCGCCGGTCTCGGCGTCGAGCCCTTCGACGAAGAAGGGCTTGCTGCCCGCGCGGTGCGATGCCGGCAGGTGGCCGATGGCGAACTCGCCCGCGACCGGCGCGTCGAGCGTGAGCGGCACGATCGCGTCGATCAGCGCATCGAGCTTCGGCAGGCTGCGCCGCGCCAGCGGCTTCACGTCGGGCAAGTCGACGGCGGCGGCAGCGCGTTCGCCCGCGGCGGTCGGGCCCGCGTTCGCCGGCGCCGCGCCATCGGCCGGCGCGGCCAGCGGCACGTCGCCGAGCGTGGGCTCGACCAGCACCGGCTCGCGCGGTTCCGCAGCCGGCGGCGGCGGCGCGTCGGCCAGCCGCGGGCCGGCGCGCCGCGCCGACCACACGCCGTGCGCGACCACCGCGCCGAGCACGAGCACCCCGACGATCGCGAGCGCGACGGTCAGCGTCATCAGGCGGCCTGGGCCATGCCGACGGCCTCGTCCATGTCGACCGCGACGATGCGCGAGACGCCCTGCTCCTGCATCGTGACGCCGATGAGCTGCTGCGCCATCTCCATCGCGATCTTGTTGTGGCTGATGAACAGGAACTGCGTGCTCGCGCTCATCTCGGTGACGAGCTTGCAGTAGCGGTCGGTGTTGGCGTCGTCCAGCGGCGCGTCGACCTCGTCGAGCAGGCAGAACGGCGCCGGGTTGAGCTGGAAGATCGCGAACACGAGCGCGATCGCGGTCAGCGCCTTCTCGCCGCCGGACAGCAGGTGGATCGTGCTGTTCTTCTTGCCCGGCGGCTGCGCCATCACCTGCACGCCGGCGTCGAGGATCTCGTCGCCGGTCATCACGAGCTTCGCGTTGCCGCCGCCGAACAGGGTCGGGAACATGCGCCCGAAGTGCTCGTTGACCTGGTCGAAGGTGGTCTGCAGCAGGTCGCGCGTCTCGAGGTCGATCTTGCGGATCGCGTCCTCCAGGGTGCGGATCGCCTCGTGCAGGTCGGCGCTCTGCGCGTCGAGGAAGCTCTTGCGCTCGCGCGCGCTGGTCAGCTCCTCGAGCGCGGCCAGGTTCACCGCGCCCAGCGACTCGATCTCGCGGTGCAGGCGGTCGATGTCGCCCTGCAGGCCGGCCAGACGCACGCCGTGCTCCTCGACCGACTGGGCCAGCGCGTCGAGGTCGGCCCCCGCGGCCACGAGCTGCTCCATGAACTGCGCGCCGCCGAGCGCCGCGGCCTGCTCCTCGAGCTGCAGCTTCGTGATCTTCTCGCGCAGCGGGTCGAGACTGCGCTCGACCTCGAGCCGGCGCTCGTCGGCCTGCTTGAGCTTGGCCGTCACGTCGTCGTAGCGGCTGCGCACCGCGCCGAGCGCCTGCTCGCGCTCGAGCTTGAGCGCCAGCGCGCTCTGCAGGCCGGCCTGCGCGGCGGCGTCGGTCAGCGCGGCCAGCTCGTCGGCGATCTGCGCGGCCGACTGCGCGTTGGCCGCGACCTGGCCCTCGGCCGTCTCGATCGAGCGCTGCAGCTCGCCGCGGCGCGCGGCCAGGGTGCGCGACTCGAACTGCGCCTCCTGCGCCTGCCGCTCCAGCGCGCGCAGCTGCTCGCGCGACTCGGCCAGCCGGCGTTCGGCGTCGAGGACCGCGCCGTCGAGCTCGGCATGGCGCTCCTGCGTCTGCGCGAGCTGTGCATCGAGCTCCTCGAAGCGCGCCTCGCCGGTGACGCGGCGCTCCTCCAGCCCGGCGAGCTGCGCATCGATCTCGGCCAGCTCCTCGTCGAGCTGGCGCGTGCGCGCGTTCGCGGCCTCGGCCTGCTGCGTCAGCCGCAGCAGCTCGACCTGCAGCTCGTGCGTGCGCTGGCGCGCCGCGGCGGCCTCGCGCTGCGCAGCGGCCAGTCGCTGCGACGCCTCGGTGTACGCGGCCTCGGCGCGCACCGACGCGCTGCGCGCCTCGTCGGCGATGAGCTGCTGCGCACGCAGCTGGCGCTCGAGGTTCTGGATCTCCTGCGCCCGCGCCAGCATGCCGGCCTGCTCGGTGTCGGGCGCGTAGAACGCCACCGCGTGCTGGCTGACCGCGTGGCCCTCGCGCGTCATGATGACTTCGCCGTGCGTCAGGCGCTCGCGCTGCGCCAGCGCCTCGTCGAGCGAGCCGGCGGTGTACACGCCCTCGAGCCAGTCGTTCAGCAACGCCTGCAGGCCCGCGTCGCCCAGGCGCAGCAGGTCCGACAGGCGCGGCAAGGTGCGGTGCGTGTTGTCGATGGCGCCCGCCGGCGGCGTGTAGAACGCGAGCCGCGCCGGCGGCGCATCGGCGGCGAACGCGCGCACGGTCTCGATGCGGCCGACCTCCAGCGCGTGGATGCGCTCGCGCAGCGCGGACTCCAGCGCCGTCTCCCAGCCGGGCTCGATGCGGATGCGCGTCCACAGGCCCTGCAGCCCCCCCAGCCCGTGGCGTTCGAGCCAGGGGCCGAGCTTGCCGCCGGTGCGCACCTTCTCCTGCAGCGCGCGCAGCGCGTCGAGCCTGGCGGCCAAGTCGGCCTGCTTCGCCGACTCGAGCTGCACCGCGTCGGCCTGCGCGCGGCGCTGCTCGTCCAGCGCCGGCACCGACTCGTTCAGCTCGGCCAGGCGCGCCGCGGCAACCTGCTCGTCCTGCGCGGCGGCCTCGTGCTGCCGGCCGATCTCGGCGAGACGCGCGCTCTCGGGCGCGGCCAGGCCCTGCCGTTCGCCGGCCAGCCGGTCGCGCCGCGCGCGCAGCTGGCGCGACTGCTCGTCGACGTTGCGGCTCTCGGCGGCCAGCAGCTGGATCTGCTGCTGCACCTGCGCGACCACGTTGCGCTGCTCGTGGCTCGCCGCCTGCGCCGCGCGCAGCGCGTCTTCGACGGCGGGGATCTGCGCGGCCTGCTCCTCGGCCTGCGCGGCCAGGGTCAGCGCGTTGTCGTCGGCCAGCGCGATCTGCGCGGCGATGGTGTCGAGCTCGGCGCGCGCCGCGTCGATGCGCTCGCGCCAGGCTTCGTCCTGGCCCTTCAGTTCGGCCAGCCGCTGCTCCAGGCGCTGCCGGCCTTCGACCACGTAGCGGATGCGCTCCTCGAGGCGGCTGACCTCGAGCTGCGCGTCGGCCAGCGAGCCCTGCGCGGCGTGCAGCTCGTCGCCCGCGCCGTAGTGCGACTGGCGCAGCGCCTCGAGCTCGGCCTCGACGTGGCGCAGCTCGGCGAGCCTCGCCTCCAGCGCGTTGTGCGCCTCGGCCACGGCCGCCTTGACGCGCGCCTCTTCCCTGGCCGCGTCGCGATGCTTCAGGAACCACAGCCAGTGCTGCTTGCGCGCGGCCTCGTCCTGCAGCGCCCGGTAGCGCGCGGCGACCTCGGCCTGCGACTCCAGCTTCTCGAGGTTGGCGCCCAGCTCGCGCAGGATGTCCTCGACCCGCGTGAGGTTCTCGCGCGTGTCCTTCAGCCGGCTCTCGGTCTCGCGCCGGCGCTCCTTGTACTTGCTGACCCCGGCGGCCTCCTCGAGGAACAGGCGCAGCTCCTCGGGCTTGCTCTCGATGATGCGGCTGATGGTGCCCTGGCCGATGATCGCGTAGGCGCGCGGGCCCAGGCCGGTGCCGAGGAACACGTCCTGCACGTCGCGGCGGCGCACCGGCTGGTTGTTGATGTAGTAGCTCGACGTGCCGTCGCGCGTGAGCACGCGCTTGACGGCGATCTCGGTGTACTGGTTCCACTGGCCGCCGGCACGCGCGGCGGTGTTGTCGAACACCAGCTCGACGCTGGCGCGGCCGGCGGGCTTGCGCGTGCCCGAGCCGTTGAAGATGACGTCCTGCATCGACTCGCCGCGCAGCTCGCTGGCCTTGCTCTCGCCGAGCACCCAGCGCACCGCGTCGATGATGTTCGACTTGCCGCAGCCGTTGGGGCCGACGACCCCGACCAGCTGGCCGGGCAGCTGGAAGGTCGTGGGTTCGGCGAAGGACTTGAAGCCCGAGAGCTTGATCGAGGCGAGTCGCATGGGCGGGCTGCCAAGGAACAACGGCAGCGATCAGGCTGCCGTTTCCAAGTGCTTGATTTGTCTGGGAAAACCGGCCTCGAACCGGGGCCGGAAACGGGCCGGATGATAGCATCGCGACCCCGCCGGAAACGGTGTCCAGACGTCTGCAGATCCCGATGGCCAAGGCCCGCAAGAGCACCGCGGCGAAACCGTCCGCGCCCGTGCCCCCGAACCTCCGCGAGCGGCCCGTGCCGCCGAATCCGCCCACCGCGCCGAGCAAGGAACTGCACGTGTTCCCGAACCCGGCGCCGCAGCGCGACTACGTCATCCGCTTCGAGGTGCCGGAGTTCACGTGCCTGTGCCCGCTGACCGGGCAGCCGGACTTCGCGCAGTTCACGATCGAGATGGTGGCCGACCGCCTGTGCGTGGAGCTCAAGAGCCTGAAGATGTACTTCTGGAGCTACCGCGACGAAGGCGCCTTCCACGAGAAGGTGACCAACACGATCCTCGACGACATCGTGAAGGCCACCGCGCCGCGCTTCGTGCGCATCAGCGCGCGCTGGAACGTGCGCGGCGGCATCTGGACCGACGTGGTCGCCGAGCACCGCAAGAAGGGCTGGAAGCCGCAGCCGCAGGTGGAGCTGCCGGCGCCGGCCGGCACGCCTCAGCCCGATCGCTGAGGCGGCGACGCCGGCCGCAGCGCCGCGGCCTGCGCCGCGATCGTCGGCCGCTCGAACAGCCAGGTGACCGGCAGTTCGCGGCCGAACGCCGCGGCGATGCGGTTGCGCGCCTTCGTGGCCGCCATCGAGTCGGCACCGAGCGCGAACAGGTCGTCGACCACGCCCACGGCGTCGAGCCCGAGCACCTCGCGCCAGATCGCCTCGAGCCGCGACTCCGTGTCGCCGCGCGGCGCGCGTGGCGCGCGACCGTGGTCCGGCTCGTCGCCGGGCTCCGGCAGCGCGGCACGGTCGACCTTGAGGTTCGCGTTGAGCGGCAGGCGCGGCAGGCTCACGACGGCGCGCGGCACGAGCGCCGGCGACAGCTCGCGGGCCACCGCCGCGCGCAGCGCGTCGGCGCGCGGCGGGTTCGACGGATCGCGCGGCACCACCCACGCGACGATGCGCGCGTCGCCGCCGCGATCGGGCGCCTCGCGCACCGCCACCACCGCCTCGGCGACGTCGGGCTGCCGCGCGAGCACGCGCTCGATGCTCCCGCTGTCGATCCACTGCCCGTTGACCTTCGGCGCGTGGTCCTTGCGGCCGAGGTATTCGAGCATCCCGTCGGCGCGCAGCCGGCCGAGATCGCCGGTCAGGTAGATGCGCCGCGACGGATCTCCGGCGACGTCGAGGAAGCGCTGCGCCGTCAGCTCGGGCTGTCGCCAGTAGCCGAGCGCGAGGTACCGGCTGCGCACCGCGATCTCGCCCACCGCACCGGGCGGCACCTCGCGCCGCGCGTCGTCGAGCAGCAGCACCTCCATGTCGTCGATCGCGTCGCCGATCGGCACGGGGCCGTCGGGCAGCGGCGTGCGTGCGTCGATGCGCCACTGGCGCACCAGGCCGCACTCGGTGGCGCCGAGTCCGTTGGCCAGCATCGCGCCCGGCGGGCAGCACGCGCGGAACACCTCGACGTCGCGCGCCGACGCGCGGTCGCCTTCGAGCCGCACGCAGCGCAGATCGGGGAAGCCGCCGCCGGCCACCGCCTCGCGGAACACCGCCGGCACCGAGTGGTAGATCGTGATGCGCCGCTCGCGCATCCACGGCCCGACGCGGTCGGCGCCTTCGCGGCGCACGTCGAACGGGCAGCACGTCGCGCCGTTGAGCAGCGCGCCGAACATGCTCGACACCGCGCCGCTGAAGTGCGGCGACTGCAGCAGGCTGAGCCGGTCGTCGGGCCCGATGCGCAGGTGCTTCGTGTAGCGCCACACGTTGTGCAGCACGTTGCGGTGGTGGTCGTACACGCCCTTGGGACGCCCGGTCGAGCCCGACGTGAAGTACAGGTAGGCGATCGAGTCTCCGTCGACCGGCGGTCCGGCACCCGCCGCGGGCGCGATGCCGCCCGGCGTGCCGACCTCGTCGGCCAGCGCCGCGGCGAGCAGGTCGTCGATGCACACGAGCGGCAGCGCACCGGCGCACGCCGCGCGCGCGGTGTCGAGGTACGGTCGCTGCGCCGCAACGAGCGACGGCGCGGCGAGCCCGATCTGCTCGCGCAGACCGTCGGCCGGCAGCCACGGATCGAGCGGCACGTAGGCCGCGCCGGCGCACAGCGCGGCCAGCGTCGTCACCACGGCCGGCGCCCCCTGGTCGGCCAGCAGCACGACGCGCCAGGGCGACGACCCGGTGGCCGACGAGAGGCTCGCCAGTCGCCGCGCGACGCCGTCGACCACGCGGCCGAGCCGCGCATAGTCGAGCGCGAGTCCGTCCGCGGCCAGCGCGATGCGGCCCGGGTGCAGGCGCACCTGCGCGCGGAAGCGCTCGGGGATGGAGGACTCGGCGAACACCTGCTCTCGGGGGTGGTGGACGAAGCGTGAGTTTTGGCACGCTGCGCGCTCCATGTCGAGGTGGCGCAAGACCCCACGCATCAAATCGAGGGGACGGCCGGCGACGGTCGCGGTGCTAGCCTCGGCGGCGCGGCGCTGTCGCATCCGCCCGGCCTGCCGTCGCCGGGGACGTTCGAGATGACTTCACCGATCACCGCCGACTCCACCTTGCTGTCCCTGCTGCGCCACGCCGCGGGGCATCGACCGTCGTCGCCGGCGCTGCTCGCGCCGGGGCGGCCCGTCCTCGATCACGCCGGCTGCCTCGACCAGTGCGAGGCCGTCGGGCGCACGCTCGCGGCGTGCGGCCTCGGGCCGCGCTCGCGCGTGGCCCTCGTGCTGCCGAACGGCCCCGAGATGGCCACCGCCTTCCTCGGCGTGGCGGCGCATGCGGCCTGCGCGCCGCTCAATCCGGCCTACCAGGCGGCGGAGCTGCGCTTCTATCTCGAGGACACGCGGGCCGAGGCGGTCGTCGTGATGCGCGGCGAGCGCGGCCCGATCCGCGACGTGGCCGGCGCGCTGGGCCTCGCGCTGCTTGAGGTCGACGCCGACGCGGACGCGCCGGCCGGCCGCTTCGACCTGCGCGCCGCGTCGCGTTCCGCCGCCGACGCGCCACGGCCGCCGTCGCCCGACGACGTCGCGCTGATCCTGCACACCTCGGGCACCACCGCGCGGCCGAAGATCGTGCCGCTGTCGCAGCGCAACCTCGCGGCCTCGGCGCGCAACATCGCGCAGTGGCTCGCGCTGCAGCCGGCCGACCGCTGCCTCAACGTGATGCCGCTGTTCCACATCCACGGCCTCGTGGCCGCGCTGCTGGCATCGATGGCCGCCGGCGCGAGCGTCGTCTGCACGCCGGGGTTCGACGAGCGCCGCTTCTTCGAGTGGGTGGCGGCGTTCGAGCCGAGCTGGTACACGGCCGTGCCCACGATCCACCAGTCGGTGCTCGCGCAGGGCGCGCGCTACCGCGAGCTGGCCCCGCGGCATCGCTTCCGCTTCGTGCGCTCGTCGTCGGCCGCGCTGCCGCCGGCCGTGTTCGCCGCGCTCGAGCAGCTCACCGGCGCGCCGGTGGTCGAGGCCTACGGCATGACCGAGGCGTCGCACCAGATGGCGAGCCATCCGCTGCACGGGCCGCGCAAGCCGGGCTCGGTCGGCCTGCCGGCCGGCGTGGAAATCGCGCTGATGGACGCGGCCGGGACCGTGCTGCCGCACGGTGCCACCGGCGAGATCGTGATCCGCGGGCCGGGCGTGACGGCCGGCTACGAGCGCCACGACGAGGCCAACGCGAAGGCCTTCCACGACGGCTGGTTCCGCACCGGCGACCAGGGCCGCTTCGACGACGACGGCTACCTCTACATCGCCGGACGGCTGAAGGAGATCGTCAACCGCGGCGGCGAGAAGGTGTCGCCACGCGAGGTGGACGAGGCGCTGCTGGAGCACCCCGACGTCGCACAGCCCGTGGCCTTCGCGGCTCCGCACCCGACGCTGGGCGAGGACCTGGTGGCCGCCGTCGTGCTGCGGCCGGGCGCCACGGCCGACGAACCCGCGCTGCGCCGCTTCCTGTTCGGGCGGCTCGCCGACTTCAAGGTGCCGTCGGCGATCGCCTTCGTCGACGCGATCCCGAAGGGCGCGACGGGCAAGGTGCAGCGCACGAGCCTGCACGACAAGCTGGCAGACCACCTGCGCCGTGCCTACGTGGAGCCGCGCGACGCGCTCGAACGATCGGTCGCGTCGATCTTCGAGGAGGTGCTGGCGGCCGATCGTGTCGGCGCCGACCACAACTTCTTCGCGCTGGGCGGCGACTCGCTCAAGGCCACCCGCGTGATCGCCCGCGTGCGGGCGCTGCACGGCGTCGAACTGCCGGTGGCCCGCGTGTTCAGTCACCCCACGGTCGCCACCCTGGCCGAAGCCGTGCGCGCCGCGATCGACACGGCCGCCGCCGAGGCCGGCGCGCTGGCATCGGAGATCGACGCGCTGAGCGACGAGGACGTCGCGCGGCTGCTCGCCGAAGAAGAGGCCGCCGCACGGCGGGCCGACCGTTGAGCCGAGACGCGAGCGTGGCCTGTCGAGCCGAACCGTCCGCGGCGCCGTCGACGCCGCCGCGCGCCGCGGCGAGCGTGACGGCGCTGCTGCAGGCGCAGGCGCACGGCCGCCCCGAGGCGATCGCGCTGCTGGCGCCGGGCCGCGAGCCGATGCGCTATCGGGACCTCTGCAAGCAGACGGTCCGCCTCGGCGCCGCCCTGCGCGCGGCCGGCGTCGCACGCACGACGCGCGTCGCGCTGGCGCTGCCGAACGGCCCCGAGATGGCCGCAGCGCTCGTCGCCGTGGCGAGCGTGGCGGCATGCGTGCCAGTCAACCCGGCGGCGCCGGCGCACGAAGTGCGCGCCCTGCTCGCCCGTGCCCGCGTCGACGTCGCGCTGACCGCCGCCGGCGCGAACTCGCCGCTGCGCGAGGCGGCGCTCGATGCCGGCTTGCCGCTGCTCGATGCGACGATCGACCGTTCGCGGCCGGCCGGCACGCTCGCGCTCGCCGCGTCGAGCCACCGCGCCGGAGCCGAAGCGTCGTGCGACGCCGCGGCGGGCGATGTCGCGCTCGTGCTGCAGACCTCGGGCACGACCGGCGAGCCCAAGCTGGTCGCGCTGACCCATGCACACCTCGCGGCGTCGACCGCCGCGGTGATGCGGGGGCTCGAGCTCGGCGAGCACGACCGCTGCCTCAACGTGCGGCCGCTGTTCCACGTGAACGGGATCGTGACCAACGTGCTCGCCACCTGGTGCAGCGGCGGCTCGCTCGTCTGCACGCCGGGCTTCGACGAGGCCCGCTTCTTCGACTGGATCGCCGCGTTCGAACCGACGTGGTTCAGCGGCGTGCCCACGATGCACCAGTGGATCGTCGCGAACGCGCACGCGTACCGCGCGAAGGCGCCGCATCACCGCTTCCGCTTCGTGCGCTCGGGCGCCGCGCCGCTGGCCACGGGCACGCTGCGCGCGCTCGAGGCGCTGTTCGGCGCACCGGTCGTCGAGGCCTACGGCATGACCGAGCGCAGCCCGATCGCGATGAACCCGCTGCCGCCGCGCGTGCGCAAGCCCGGCTCGGTGGGACTGCCGGCGGGCGTCGAGGTCGCGCTGCTCGACGCGGCCGGCCGCGTGCTGCCGCGCGGCGGCGACGTCGAAGGCGAGATCGCGATCCGCGGCGACGGCGTGATCACCGCCTACGAGCGCGGCGCCGACGACGCCTTCGTCGACGGCTGGCTGCGCACGGGCGACCTCGGCCGTCTCGATGCCGACGGCTACCTCCACGTCACCGGCAGGCTCAAGGACATCGTCAACCGCGGCGGGCAGAAGATCTCGCCGCGCGAGATCGAGGATGCGCTGCTCGCGCATCCGGCGGTCGCGCGCGCCGCGGCGTTCGGCGTGCCGCACCCCAGCCTCGGCGAGGAACCGGCCTGCGCCGTCGTGCCGCGCGACGGCGCCCAAGCCGACCCGCACGAGCTGCGCGCGCACGTCGCCGAGCGGCTCGCCGCCTACAAGGTGCCGTCGACCGTGCTCGTCCTGCCGTCGATCCCGACCGGCCCCACGGGCAAGGTGGACGTCGACGCGCTGCGCCGCGCCGTGCTCGACGCGGCCGGCGGCGCCGGCGAGGCGCGCCCCGAGGGCCGGCTCGAGCAGGCCGTGGCCGACGCGTTCGGCGAGCTGCTCGGCGGCACGACGTTCGCGCGCGACGACAGCTTCTTCGCGCGCGGCGGCGACTCGCTCGGCGCGGCGCGCGTCGCCGCCCGGCTCTCGGCCCGGCTGGGGGTCGGGATCGACGCGACCACCGTGTTCCGGCATCCGACGCCGGCCGCCCTCGCGCGCCGCATCGACCAGCTCGCGGCCGGCCACGACGCGCTCGCGCACGAGATCGCCGCCGAGATCGCGGGCCTGAGCGACGAGGACGTGGCCCGCCTGCTGGCCGAGGCCGAAGCCGAAGCTCCCCGCGCGGCCCGCGCGTCCGCCCCTTGACTGCCCGACCCGATCGATGCGCCGCAACGAAGTCCCCCGCCTCGACATGACCGACTCCGCGCCCGAAACCCCGTCGCGCAACCCGGCGCCGGACGCGTCGCCGGCCGACGCGCGGCAGCGCCTGCTCGAGCTGCGGCTGCGCCAGCGCCGCAGTGCCGACGCGATCGCGCCGCGCGACCCGTCGCAGCCGGTGCCGCTGTCGTACTCGCAGGAAGCGCTGTGGTTCCTCGACCAGCTCACGGGGCCGAACGACGCCTACGACATCCTGCGCGCGGTGCGGCTCACCGGCGCTTTGGACGTGCCGTCGCTGCAGGGAGCGTTGCGCGATCTGATCGAGCGGCACGAGAGCCTGCGCACGGCGTTCGTGGCGCACGAAGGCAGCGCGAGGCAGCTCGTGCTGCCGCCCGACGAGGCGGCCGCCGCCTGCTCGCTGCAGGTCGAGTCGCTGCAGCTCGAGTCGCTGCAGCTCGAGTCGTTGCAGGGGGCATCGCACGACGCTGCGGCGGCCGACGACGCGGCCGTGCAGGCCTGGCTGGCGCGCGCCGGCGCCGAGCCGTTCGACCTCGCGCACGCGCCGCTGCTGCGCGCGCGGCTGCTGCGCCTGGGTCCCGAGCGGCACGTGCTGCTCGTGCGCGTGCACCACATCGTCGCCGACGGCTGGTCGATGGACGTGCTCGCGCGCGAGCTCGGCGCGCTGTACGAGGCGCGCCTGCGCGGGCAGCGCGCCGCGCTGGCGCCGCTGCCGCTGCAGTTCGCCGACTACGCGTGCTGGCAGCGCCAGCGCCTGCACGGCGCGCTGGCCGAGCGCGAGCTGGCGTACTGGCGCGCGCAGCTCGCCGGGCTGCAGCCGCTGGCGCTGCCCACCGACCGGCCGCGCCCGCTGCGCGCGGCGCACCGCGGCGCGCAGCTGCCCCTCGTGCTGCCGCCGGAGCTGCTGGGCGCGCTCAAGGCGCTGGCGCGCCGCGAGAACGTCACCTTGTTCATGCTGCTGCTGGCGGCCTGGCAGGTGCTGCTGATGCGCTGCTCGGGCCAGCACGACGTGGCCGTGGGCTCGCCGGTGGCCGGGCGCAGCCGCAGCGAGCTCGAGCCGCTGATCGGCTACTTCGTCAACACCCTGGTGCTGCGCTCGGACCTCTCGGGCGATCCGCCGTTCGTCGCGCTGCTGCGCCGCGTGCGCCAGACCTGCCTGGACGCCTACGCGCACCAGGAGCTGCCCTTCGAGCGGCTGGTCGCCGAGCTCGCCCCGCAGCGCGAGGTGGGCCGCAACCGCTGTACCAGGTGGCCTTCGCGCTGCAGAACATGCCCGCCGCGGAGCTCGCGCTGGGCCCGGCGCTGCGCGCGCAGCGCCTGCCGCTGCACAACGGCAGCGCCAAGTTCGACCTGTCGCTGGCGCTGTGGGAGCACGGCGGCGACGGCAGCGCGCCGGCCGCGCTGCACGGCACCCTGGAGTACTCGCTCGAGTTGTTCGAGCCGGCCAGCGCGCAGCGCCTGGCGCAGCTGTACGCGCAGCTGCTGCGCAGCGTCGTCGCGCGGCCCGAGGCGCGCCTGGGCGAGCTCGCGCTGCTGGCGCCGCCGCAGCGCGCCTGGCTGCTGCACGGCTGCAACGACACGGCGCGCGAGTTCCCCCGCCACGCCAGCGTGCACGCGCTGTTCGAGGCGCAGGTGCGGCGCGCGCCGCAGGCCGTGGCGCTGCTGGCCGGGGCGCAGGCGCTGAGCTATGCCGAGCTCGACGCGCGCGCCAATCGCCTGGCGCGGCTGCTGCTGGCGCGCGGGCTCTCGCCCGAGGCGCGCGTGGGGCTGTGCCTGCCGCGCTCGCCGGCGATGGTGGTGGCGATGCTGGCCATCCTCAAGGCCGGCGGCGCTTATGTGCCGCTGGATCCTCAGTACCCGCGCGAGCGCCTGGCGTTCATGCTGGACGACTGCGCTGCGTCGCTGCTGATCACTTCGCACGCGCTGCGCGGCTTGCTCGGCCAGCGCGGTGCGGCCTCGCTGGTGTGCGTGGACGAGCTCGCGCGCGCCGACGACCCGCGCTTCGAGGCGTTGTCCGGCGCGCCGCTGTCGCCCGACGAGGCCCCGACCGCTCGGCCTCGCCATCTCGCCTACCTCATCTACACCTCCGGCTCCACCGGTACGCCCAAGGGCGTCGCGGTGGAGCACATGGCGATCGCGCGGCTGGTGATGAACGCCGACTACGTGCGCTTCGGGCCCGAGCGCGTGATCGCGCAGGCCTCGAACAGCTCGTTCGACGCCGCGACCTTCGAGGTGTGGGGCGCGCTGCTCAACGGCGGCCGGCTGGTGATCGTGCCGAAGGAGACCCTGCTGTCGAGCGCCGAGCTCGCGCGCTGCATCGCGCAGCACGGCATCGACACGATGTTCATGACGACGGCGCTGTTCAACGAGCACGCCGCACGCGCGCCGGGGCTGTTCGAGCCGCTGCAGTACCTGCTGTTCGGCGGCGAGGCGGTCGACCCGTCGGCGGTGCGCCGCGTGATCGAAGGCGGCGCACCGCGGCACCTGCTGCACGTGTACGGCCCGACCGAGACCACGACCTTCGCCACGTGGTTCGAGGTGCCGCACGATCCTTCGCGCATCGGCCGCACGGTGCCGATCGGCCGGCCGATCGCCAACACCAGCTGCCACGTGCTCGACGCGCAGCGCGAGCTGGTGCCGCCCGGCGTGCCCGGCGAGCTGTACGTCGGCGGCGCCGGCCTCGCGCGCGGCTACTGGGGCCGCCCCGAGCTCACCGCCGAGCGCTTCGTCGACGATCCCTTCCGTCCCGGCGAGCGCCTGTACCGCACCGGCGACCTCGTGCGCCGGCTCGACGACGGCTCGATCGAGTACATCGGCCGCCTCGACCGCCAGGTGAAGATCCGCGGCCATCGCATCGAGCTCGGCGAGATCGAAGCCGCGCTCGCGCGCGAACCGGGCATCGCGCAGTGCGCGGTCGACGTGCGCGACGACACGCCCGGCGACAAGCGGCTGGTGGCCTACGTGGTGCCGTCGCCGGGCGCCGCCTTGCCGCCGGGGCGCGAGCTGTGCCGCCGGCTCGCGGCGCACATGCCGGCCTACATGGTGCCTGCCGCGGTGGTCGAGCTCGACGCGCTGCCGCTCAACGCCAACGGCAAGCTCGATCGCGCCGCGCTGCCCGCGCCGGACATCGCGCACGAGGCGCACGTCACGCACGGCGGCGTGCACGACGAGCCGGCCGACGAGCTCGAGCGCGACCTGCAGTCGATCTGGCAGACGGTGCTCGCCACGCAGCCGATCGGCGCGAACGACAGCTTCTTCGAACTGGGCGGCCACTCGCTGCTGGCGATCAAGCTGCTCGACGCGGTGGAGCGCCGCTTCGGCCGCACGCTCGGGCTCGCCACGCTCTTCGAAGGCCCGACCATCCGCGGGCAGGCGGCGCTGCTGAGGCGCGACGACGCCGGCACGCCGTCGACCTGCGCCGTGGCCGTGCAGCCGAAGGGCGGGCACGCGCCGCTGTTCTTCGTCTCCGGCTACGGCGGCGCCATCCTGCCGTTCCACACGCTCGCGCGCGAGCTCGGCGAGCAGCAGCCGCTGTACGTGCTCGACCTCAACTCGCTGCCCGACTTCGACTGGAACGCCGTCACGATCGAGCGCATCGCCGAGCGCATGGTGGCCGACATGCGGCGCGTGCAACCGCGCGGGCCGTACCACCTGGCCGGCTTCTCGCTCGGCGGCAAGATCGTCTACGAGATGGCGCAGCAGCTGCACCGCGCGGGCGAGCGCGTCGAGCTGCTCGCGCTGCTCGACTGCGCCGCGCCGGGCTGGCCGCGCCAGCGCTCGTTCCCGGTCCGCGTGGTGCTGCACGTGAAGCACGCGCTGCAACGCGAGCCGCGCGACGCGCTGGCCTACCTGCTGCAGCGCGTGCGCATGCTCAAGAAGTACCTCGGCTTCGCCGAGCGCGAGAACCGCTCGGTGTTCAAGACGCACGACATCGTCGACCCGTCGGCCACCCTCGTGCGCACGATCGAGGCGCGCGCGCAGCCGATCTACCAAGCGTGGGAGGCCTACGAGCCGGGCTGGTATCCGGGGCGCATGACCCTGGTGCGCGCCGAGGTGCGCGAGCTGCGCCCGGGCGTGGTGATGGACGACCCGCAGATGGGCTGGGGCCCGCTGATCGGCGGCGGGGTCGACGTGGCCGGCCTGCACTGCGGCCACACGCAGATGCTCGACGCCGCGCACGCACCGGCGCTCGCCGCGCTGCTGCGCGAGCGCCTGCCGCACGATCGCACGGCGGGGGCGGCGCAGGCGGCGGACGCGGAGGCGCACTGATGCTGCTCGACTCGCCGCCGCCCGCGCAGGCGCAAGGCCGCGCACGCGGCCTGCAGTGGCAGGCGCTGCGCCTGCACGACGAGGCCGCGCGCCTCGACCTGCATTGGCAGCGCCTCGACGCCGCCGAGCGCGATCGCGCCGCGCGCTTCTTCCGCAAGGTCGACCGCGCGCGCTTCGTGGTCGGCCGCAGCACCGCGCGTGCGCTGCTCGCGCAGCGCCTCGGCGTCGATCCGACGACGCTCGCCTTGCACGGCAACGCGTGGGGCAAGCCGGCGCTGCTCGGCGCGCCGGGCGTGCACTTCAACGTGAGCCATTCCGGCGGCTGGGTGCTCGTGGCCGTCGACGACGCCGGGCCGCTCGGCGTGGACGTCGAGGCCGTGCGGCCCGAGCTGGCCGAGCTCGACGAGTTCCGCCGCGTGCTGGCGCCCGAGGAGGCCGCGGCGCTCGATGCGCTGCCGGCGCACGAGCGCGCCCGCGCCGTCGCGCGCGTGTGGGTGCGCAAGGAGGCCTACGTCAAGGCCATCGGCGAGGGCATGAGCCGCGAGCTGCGCGACATCGCGGTCTCGGTGCAGGCCGACGCGCCGCACCTGCTGTACGACCGCAACCCCGGCGGCCTCGACGCGCGCTGGCGCTGCCTGGACCTGGCCATCGACGCGACCCACGTCGCCTGCCTCGTGCACCGCGCCGATGGCTGAGCCGTCGGTCGCGCTGCGCTTCTTCGAGGGCGCGGTCTGGTCGGCCGCGCGCAACGTGCTGCAGATCGTGCTCAGCCTCGCCGCGCTGGCGGTGGTGGCGCGCGAGCTCGGCCCCGAGGCCTACGGCGTGTTCGGCGTGGCGATGCTGGTGATCGGCGTGGCCGAGATGGTGGCCGGCGGCTCGCTCACCGAGTCGATCATCCAGCGCAAGGAGATCGACGACGGACACGTCGACGCCACGTTCTGGCTGTCGCTCGGCGTCGCGCTCGCGCTGGCGGCGCTGACGGCGGGCTTCGCGCCGGCGCTCGCGCGCGCCGCCGGCAGCGCGCGCGCCGCCGAGGTGCTCGCCGTGCTCGGCCTGCTGCTGCCGGCGACGGTGGCCTCGCGCGTGCCGATGGCGCTGCTCGCGCGAGACCTGCGCTTCAAGGCGAGCTCGCAGATCGGCGCGCTGGCCACCATCGCGAGCTGCACGACCGGCATCGTGCTCGCGCTGCGCGGCGCCGGCCTGTGGACGCTCGTGGCGATGGAGGCGGTGCGTTCGCTGGTCACCCTGGTCGGCGCGTTCGTCGCCGTGACGTGGCGCCCGCGCGGGCGCGGCCGGCTGCACCACCTGCGCGACCTGTGGCGCTTCAACGCCGGCACCCTGGCCACCTACTCGGTGGGCTACGCCGACCTGTACCTGCCGCGGCTGCTGGTGTCGCACCTGCTCGGGCCGCAGGCGCTCGGGCTGTTCATGCTGGCGATGCGCGTGTTCCAGGAGATGTCGCACCTGCTCACCGAACCGCTGCACGGCGTGGCGATGGCCGCCTGCGCGCGCGCGCAGGACGCGCGCGACGAGCTGCAGCGCATCGTGCTCGGCCTGTACCACACGTCGCGGCTGCTGGTGTTCCCCGCGTTCCTCGGCATGGCCGCCGTCGCGCCGTGGCTGATCCCGCTGTTCTTCGGTCCGAAGTGGCTCGACGCGGTGACGGCGGTGCAGCTGCTGATGCTCGGCGGCCTGCGGCTCGCCACCGGCGCTTTCAACTCGGCCATCCTGTTCGGCGTGGGGCACGTGCGCGCGACGCTCTATCTCTTTCTCGCGGGCTGCGCGCTGCACGTCGTGCTGTTCCCGCTGCTCGCGCCGTGGGGCGTGGCCGGCGCTGCGCTGGCGATGCTGGGCCGGCAGTTCGGCAACTGGCCGCTCGCCTGCGTGCTGATCCGGCGCGCCACGGAGCTGTCGATCGCGCAGCAGCTCGGCGGCGGCGCGGCGCTGCTCGCGTCGGCCGCGCTCGCCGCGGGCGCCGCCTTCGGCACGGGACTCGCGCTGCAGGAGCGCTGGCCGGCGCCCGCGCTCGTCATCGCCGCCGCCGTCGCCGGCGTCCTCGTGTACGCCGCCACACTGCGCATGCTGGCGCCGGCGACGTGGCGCACGGCGCTGGAGCTGGCCGCGGCGTTCGCGCGGCGCGATCGCGCACGGATCGAAGCCGCGCTGACGCGTCACGACTGAGCGAGGCCCGCGCCCGGGCCTCGGTGCGGCAGTCGCGGCGCTACGATCGCGCCGTGACCGCCGCATCCGACTCCATCTTCACCATCCCGACCTTGCGCACCGAGCGCCTCGTGCTGCGCGCCTTCGGCGAGAGCGATCTCGACGCCTTCGCGGCGATGTGCGCCGACCCCGAGGTGATGCGCTACATCGGCCCGGGCGACACGATCGACCGCGCGATGGCGTGGCGCTCGCTCGCGCTGTTCAACGGCCATTGGTCGCTCAAGGGCCACGGCATGTGGGCCGTCGAACGCGCCGCCGACGGCGCGCTGCTGGGGCGGGCCGGCTTCCTCGACCTGCCGGGCTGGCCCGGGCTCGAGGTGGGCTGGCTGCTCGCGCGCGAGCACTGGGGCCGCGGCGACGCGCGCGGGGCGGCCGCGGCGTCGCTGCGCTTCGGCTTCGACGTGCTGCGGCGCGAGCGCCTCATCAGCATGGTGCACCCCGACAACCTGCGCTCGAGCCGGCTGGCCGAGGCGCTGGGCGCGCGGCACGAAGGCGACGTGGAGCTGTTCGGCCGGCGCGTGCGGCTGTACGTGCATCGCGCCGCCTCCGCCGCGACGTCGGCCACCGGAGGGAGCGCAGCGTGAGCGCGCTGGCCGGCCAGCCGCACTACCAGAAGTTCGCGGTGCGCGTGGCGCGCAGCCGCATCGACGGCTTCGGCGTGTTCGCGGCCGAGCCCATCGCGCCGCGGCTGAAGATCGGCGAGATCCGCGGCGAGTCGATCAGCGTGGCCGAGGCGCGCCGACGCGCCTCGGGCCAGCAGCGCATCATGATCGTCGAGGTGTCGTCGCGCAAAGCGATCGACGCGTCGCGCTCGAGCGACCCGATGCGCTTCACCAACCACTCCTGCGCGCCGAACGCCCGGCTCGTGATCCGCGACGGGCGCATCGAGTTCTACGCGCTGCGCGCCATCGCGCCGGGCGAGGAGCTCACCGTCGACTACGGCGAGACCCATCACGAAGGCCGGCTCGCCTGCCGCTGCGGCGCGCCGAACTGCGTCGGGCGGCTGTGAGCCGCGCGGCGAGGAACGCTCCCCGATAATCGCGGCATGAATCCCCTGCTCGGCCGGCTGCACCCGTACCCGTTCGAGCGCCTGCGCGAACTCACGCGCGACGTCGTGCCGTCGCCGGCTCACAGGCCCATCAGCCTGGGCATCGGCGAGCCGCGCCACCCGACACCCGAGCTCGTCAAGCGCGCCCTGGTCGAGCACCTCGACGGGCTGGCGAGCTATCCGGCCACGGCCGGCACGCCGGCGCTGCGCGAGGCCATCGCCGGCTGGCTGCAGCGCCGCTACGGCGTGACGGTCGATCCGGCGACGCAGGTGCTGCCCGTGTGCGGCTCGCGCGAGGCGCTGTTCGCGCTGGCGCAGACCGTGATCGACCCGTCGGCGGGCCACGCCACCGTGGTGTGCCCCAATCCCTTCTATCAGATCTACGAGGGCGCGGCCTTGCTCGCCGGCGCGCGCACCGCGTACGCCAACAGCGACCCGGCGCGCAACTACGCGGCCGACTGGTCGCAGATCGACGAGCTGACCTGGTCGCGCACGCAGCTGCTGTACGTGTGCTCGCCGGGCAACCCGACCGGCGCGGTGATGCCGCTGGACGAGTGGCGGCGCCTGTTCGAGCTGTCCGAGCGCCACGGCTTCGTGATCGCCAGCGACGAGTGCTACTCCGAGATCTGGTTCGGCGACGAGCCCCCGCTCGGCTCGCTGCAGGCCGCGAAGGCCCTGGGGCTCGACCGCTTCGAGCGGCTGATCGCGTTCACGTCGCTCAGCAAGCGCAGCAACGTGCCGGGCATGCGCTCGGGCTTCGTGGCCGGCGACGCCGCGCTCGTCAAGCGCTTCTTGCTCTACCGCACCTACCACGGCAGCGCGATGAGCCCGACCGTGCAGGCCGCGAGCATCGCGGCGTGGAACGACGAGTCGCACGTGGCGGCCAACCGCGAGCTGTACCGCCGCAAGTTCGCCGACGTGACGCCGAAGCTCGCGCGCGTGCTCGACGTGCGCCTGCCCGACGCGGGCTTCTACCTGTGGGCCGGCGTGCCCGGCCGCGGCGGCGCGCCTTCGCCGGGCGACGACGTCGCGTTCGCCCGCGACCTGCTCGCTCAATACAATGTCGCGGTCCTGCCGGGCAGCCTGCTCGCGCGCGACGCGCACGGCACCAACCCCGGCGCCGGGCGCATCCGCATGGCGCTGGTGGCCGGCGTCGAGGAATGCCTCGAAGCCGCCGGGCGCATCGTCTCCTTCACCGAATCCTGGCTCCGCCAGCCCCACCCATGAGCACCGAACTGCAGTCCCTGATCGACCTCGCGTGGGAAGGCCGCGCCGAGCTGTCGCCCGCCAACGCCGAGCCCAGGCTGCGCGACGCGGTCGAGCAGGTGATCTCCGAGCTGAACAAGGGCCGGCTGCGCGTGGCCGAGCGCCAGGCGGTCGGCCGCTGGACGGTGAACCAGTGGGTCAAGAAGGCGGTGCTGCTGTACTTCCGCCTGCACGACAACCGGATCGTGCGCGCCGGCGACCTCGGCTTCTTCGACAAGGTGCCCACCAAGTTCGCGCACCTCGACGAAGCGGCGCTGCGTGCGGCCGGCGTGCGCGTGGTGCCGCCGGCGGTGGCGCGGCGCGGCAGCTACATCGCCCGCGGCGCGGTGCTGATGCCCAGCTACGTGAACATCGGCGCCTACGTCGACGAAGGCACGATGGTCGACACCTGGGCCACCGTGGGCTCGTGCGCGCAGATCGGCAAGAACGTGCACCTGTCCGGCGGCGTCGGCATCGGCGGCGTGCTCGAGCCGCTGCAGGCCAGCCCGACCATCATCGAGGACAACTGCTTCATCGGCGCGCGCAGCGAGATCGTCGAGGGCGTGATCGTCGAGGAGAACTCGGTCATCTCGATGGGCGTGTACATCGGCCAGAGCACGAAGATCTACGACCGGGCGACCGGAGAAGTGACATATGGCCGCATTCCGGCGGGCTCGGTGGTCGTCTCGGGCTCGCTGCCCAGCGCCGACGGCCGGTACAGTCTGTACTGCGCGGTGATCGTCAAGAAGGTCGACGCCCAGACCCGCGCCAAGACCAGCATCAACGAACTGTTGCGCAGCTGAGCCCGCGGGGCCCGGCCAGCGCGAGGAGTGGATCGATGAGCGGCGGCAACATGGAGCGCGTGCTCCGGCTGATGGCGGAGAAGAACGCGTCCGACGTCTACCTGTCGGCCAACACGCCGATCCTCATCAAGATCAACGGCCAGATCCTGCAGCTGTCGGACCAGCCGCTCACGCACACGCAGCCGCGCCAGCTGCTCGCCGAGCTGCTCACGCCATCGCAGCTCGAGGACCTCGACGAGACCGGCGAGCTCAACATGGGTATCGGCCTCGCGGGGGTCGGCAGCTTCCGCCTGTCGGCGTTCAAGCAGCGCGGCTCGATCGCGGCGGTGTTCCGCTGCATCCCGATCCACATCCCGTCGCTCGACAGCCTGAACCTGCCGCCGATCCTGTCGACCCTGGTGCTCGAGAAGCGCGGCCTGGTGCTGATGGTCGGCGCCACCGGCACCGGCAAGAGCACCACGCTGGCGGCGATGATCGAGCATCGCAACCAGCTGTCGACCGGCCACATCCTGACGATCGAGGACCCGATCGAGTTCCTGTTCACCAACAAGAAGTCGGTGGTCAACCAGCGCGAGGTGGGCCGCGACACGCAGAGCCTGCAGGTGGCGCTGCGCAACGCGCTGCGCCAGGCGCCCGACGTCATCATGATCGGCGAGATCCGTGACCGCGAGACCATGAGCTCGGCGCTGTCGTACGCGCTGTCGGGCCACGTGGTGCTGGCCACCTTGCACGCCAACAACAGCTACCACGCGATGGGCCGGATCCTGTCGTTCTACACGCCCGAGGCGCGGCCCGCGCTGCTGGCCGACCTGGCCGCGGGCCTGAAGGCCATCGTGTCGCAGCGGCTGGTGCGCTCCAACGCCGGCGGCCGCGTGCCGGCGGTGGAGGTGCTGCTGAACACCAAGCTCGTCTCCGAGCTGATCGAGCAGGGCGACTTCAACGGCGTGAAGGAGGCGATGGAGAAGTCGCTCGCCGACGGTTCGCAGACCTTCGAGCAGGACCTCGCGCGGCTCATCACCGAAGGCGCCATCACGCGCGAGGAAGGCATCGCCTTCGCCGACTCGCCGACCAACCTGATGTGGCGCCTGCAGAACGACCTCACGCCGCAGAGCAAGCTGGTCAACGGCAAGCGCGAGGAGCAGCCGGCCGACGACGCCGCCTCGTTCACCGAGATCACGCTCGACGTGCGCCCCGAGGAGCGCAACACCGGCTTCGCCGCGCTGCGCTGAGGGATGGCCGGCACGCTCGCCCTGCTCGAACAGCTGATCGCGCGCCGCTCGGTCACGCCGGACGACGGCGGCTGCCAGGCCCTCGTGGCCGGGCGCCTGTCGCCGCTGGGCTTCGCGTGCGAGACGATCGAAAGCGGCCCGGCCGGCTTGCGCGTCACCAACCTGTGGGCGCTGCGGCGCGGCGCGGCCGACGGCCCGAGCGTCGTGTTCGCCGGCCACACCGACGTGGTCCCCACCGGCCCGCTCGATCAGTGGTCGAGCGACCCCTTCGTGCCGACGCACCGCGACGGCCGGCTCTACGGCCGCGGCGCGGCCGACATGAAGACCTCGCTCGCGGCCATGGTCACCGCGGCCGAGCGCTTCGTCGCCGCGCATCCGCGCCACCGCGGCGCGATCGGCTTCCTGCTCACCAGCGACGAGGAAGGCCCCGCCGTCGACGGCACGGTGCGCGTGGTCGAGGCGCTCGCCGCGCGCGGCATCCGGCTCGACTGCTGCATCGTCGGCGAGCCGACCTCGGTAGAAAGGCTCGGCGACACGATCAAGAACGGCCGCCGCGGTTCGTTGTCGGGACGGCTCGTCGTGCGGGGCGTGCAGGGGCACATCGCCTATCCGCACCTGGCCCGCAACCCGATCCACCTCGCCGCGCCCGCGCTGGCCGAGCTGGCCGCCGAGACGTGGGACACGGGCAACGAGTACTTCCCGCCCACGAGCTGGCAGATGTCGAACATCCACGCCGGCACCGGCGCGGGCAACGTGATTCCCGGCGAGCTGGTCGTGGACTTCAACTTCCGCTTCTCGACCGCGTCGACCCCCGAGTCGCTGAAACGGCGCGTGCATGCGCTGCTCGACCGCCACCGGCTCGACTGCTCGCTGCAGTGGACGCTCGGCGGCGAACCCTTCCTCACGCCGGCGGGCGCGCTGAGCCGCGCGCTGTCGGGCGCCATCGAGGCGACCTGCGGCGTGACGCCGCAGCTGTCGACCACCGGCGGCACCTCCGACGGCCGCTTCATCTCGAAGATCTGCGAGCAGGTGGTCGAGTTCGGGCCGGTCAACGCCAGCATCCACAAGATCGACGAGCACGTGGCGGTGGCCGACGTGGAGCCGCTGTCCGACATCTACCGCCGCACCCTGGAGGCGCTGCTGCTGTGACCCTGATCGAGCTGGTGCACGCGCAGAGCGCCCGCCTCGAATCGGCGGGCGTTTGCTTTGGACAGGGCACGACGAACGCGTTCGACGAGGCGGCCTGGCTGGTGCTGTGGGCCCTCGGCCTGCCGCTCGATGCGCTCGACGGGCACGCGACGCGCGAGCTCACGCCCGCCGAGCGCGAGCGCGCCGAGGCGCTGGTGGCGCAGCGCATCGCCACGCGCCGGCCGGCCGCCTACCTCACCGGCGAGGCCTGGCTGCAAGGCGTGCCGTTCTTCGTCGACCAGCGGACGATCGTGCCGCGCTCGTTCATCGCCGAGCTGATCTGCGACGCCGACGGCGCCGGCACGCTCGACGCATGGCTCGGCGCCGACACGCGGCGCGTGCTCGACCTGTGCACCGGCAACGGCAGCCTCGCGGTGCTGGCCGCGCTGGCGTGGCCCGCGGTCGAGGTCGACGCGGCCGACCTGTCGGCCGACGCGCTCGCGGTCGCGGCGCGCAACGTCGAGCGGCACGGCCTGCGCGGGCGCGTGCGGCTCGTGCGCTGCGACCTCTTCGCGGCCCTGCCCGGCCGCTACGACCTGATCGTGTGCAACCCGCCGTACGTGAACGCGCGGTCGATGGCCGCGCTGCCGCCGGAGTTCCGGGCCGAGCCGGCCCTCGCGCTCGACGGCAACGTGGCCGGCGGCGCCGACGGCATGGACCTCGTGCGCCGCATCCTGCGCGAGGCGCCCGCACACCTGCACGACGAGGCCGTGCTCGTGCTCGAGATCGGCCACGAGCGCGAACACTTCGAGCGCGCGTTCCCGCGGCTCGAAGCCGTGTGGCTGCCGGTCAGCGCGGGCGACGAGCAGGTGCTGCTGCTCACGCGCGAGGCGCTCGCGCGCGCCGCGGCGGAGGCGGCGCCGTGATCACCCTGCGCGACGTGCGCCTGCGCCGCGGCGCCAGGCTCGTGCTCGACGGCGTGAGCCTCGCGCTGCACCCGGGCGAGAAAGTGGCGCTGATCGGGCGCAACGGCGCCGGCAAGTCGTCGCTGTTCGCGTTGCTGGCCGGCCGGCTGCACGCCGACGCCGGCGACGTCGAGGTGCCGCCGGCGTGGCGGCTGTCCGAGGTGGCGCAGGAGATGCCCGAAACCACGCAGCCGGCCACCGACTTCGTGCTCGACGGCGACGTGCCGCTGCGCGAGGCCGAGGCCGCGCTGCGCGAGGCCGAGGCGCGCGACGACGGCCACGCGATCGCCGAGGCGCACGCCGCGCTGGAACACGCCGGCGCCTTCGACGCGCGCGCCCGCGCGCAGGCGCTGCTGCTCGGGCTGGGCTTTCGCGTCGAGCAGCTCGACCAGCCCGTGGCGAGCTTCTCCGGCGGCTGGCGCATGCGGCTGCAGCTCGCCCGCACCCTGATGTGCCCGGCCGACGTGCTGCTGCTCGACGAGCCGACCAACCACCTCGACCTCGACGCGCTGGTCTGGCTCGAAGGCTGGCTGCAGCGCTTCCAGGGCCTGGTGCTGCTGATCAGCCACGACCGCGAGTTCATCGACGCGGTGGCGCGCGCGACCCTGCACCTCGATGGCGGACGCATCACTCGCTACGGCGGCAACTACAGCGCCTTCGAGACCCTGCGCGCGCAGGCGCTCGAGCAGCAGCAGGCCGCCTACGACAAGCAGCGCGAGCGCATCGCCCACCTGCAGCGCTTCATCGACCGCTTCAAGGCCAAGGCCACCAAGGCGCGCCAGGCGCAGAGCCGCGTCAAGGCGCTGGAGCGCATGGAGAAGCTCGCGCCGGTGCTCACGGCCGCCGAGTTCACGTTCGAGTTTCCCGAGCCCGCGAGCCTGCCCGACCCGATGCTCGTGCTGCAAGGCGTCGACTGCGGCTACGCCGATCCGGCGTCGGGGCGTGCGACCACGATCGTGCGCGACGTCGAGCGCACGGTGCGCGCCGGGCAGCGCATCGGCATCCTCGGCGCCAACGGCCAGGGCAAGTCGACCCTCGTCAAGACGGTCGCGCGCGTGCTGCCGCCGCTGGGCGGCACCCTCACCGAGGGCAAGGGCCTCGCGATCGGCTACTTCGCACAGCACGAGATGGAGCTGCTGCACGGCGAGGACAGCGCGCTGGAGCACCTGGCGCGCATCCGCGGCAGGTGTCGCCGGCCGCGCGCGAGCAGGAGCTGCGCGACTTCCTCGGGCGCTTTCGCTTCGGCGGCGAGATGGCGCAGCAGCGCGTGGCCACCCTGTCCGGCGGTGAGAAGGCGCGGCTGGTGCTGGCCGGCATCGTGTGGCAGCGCCCCAACCTGCTGCTGCTCGACGAGCCGACCAACCATCTCGACCTCGACACGCGCGAGGCGCTGTCGGTGGCGCTCAACGAGTTCGAGGGCACTGTGCTGCTGGTCAGCCACGACCGCGCGCTGCTGCGCGAGGTGTGCGACGCGTTCTGGCTGGTCTCGGCCGGCGGCGTGCGCGACTTCGACGGCGATCTCGACGACTACCAGCGCTGGCTGCTCGAGCGCGCACGCGAGACGGCGGCCCTGCTGCGCCGCGCCGAGCGCGGCGAGGCCGCAGCGGCCGCGCCGCCGCCCGGCCGCCGCGAGGACCGCAAGGCGCAGGCGCGCGAGCGCGCGCAGCGCGCCGAGCGGGCGCGGCCGCTGCGCGACGAGATGGCGCGCATCGACCGCGAGCTGACGGCCGTCGGCGACGAGCAGCGGCGCCTCGAGGCCGCGCTGGCCGACCCGGCGCTCGACGGCGCCGCACGCGCCGACGCGGGGCGCCGCCTCAAGGCGCTGGCCGAGCGCGTCGAGCAGCTCGAGTCGCGCTGGCTCGAGATCGGCGCCGAGCTCGACGCGCTGGGTTGACTCGCCGGGTCGACGCGCCGGGTCGAGTCTCGGGCGCGCGCCCCGTCCGACCCCTCGGCTGCACGGGCGCTGCGGCGTCGCTATCCTGCGCGCCTTCGCCCCCACCGACCGCGCGCGACGCGCACACACCCAGGAGCAGACCCATGGCCCTCGACAAGACCCTGTACACCGCCCGCGCCACGACCACCGGCGGCCGCCGCAACGGCAAGTCGCAGTCGTCGGACGGCCAGCTCTCGGTGACCTTGAACGCACCGAAGGAACTCGGCGGCATGGGCGACGGCACCAACCCCGAGCAACTGTTCGCCGCGGGCTACTCGGCCTGCTTCCTGGGCGCGATGCAGTTCGTCGCCGGCCAGCAGAAGATCAGCCTCAGCCCCGAGACGACGATCACCGCCGACGTCGGCTTCGGCCCGCTGGCCGGCGGCAAGCCGGGCTTCGGCGTGTCGGTGGCGATGCAGATCCACGTGCCGGGCCTGGACAAGGCGCAGGTGCAGCAGATCGTCGACGCCGCGCACCAGGTCTGCCCGTACTCGAACGCGACGCGCGGCAACGTCGACGTCACCTTGACGGTGGTCTGACGCCGCAGCGTCAGGCCGGCCGGCGCGCGGCCAGCAGCTCCAGCAGCAGTGCGACGCGCGCCTTGGCCGGCGTGAGCGCGCCCGCGCCCGGCCAGTCGGCGCGGCCGCCGACGATCGCGCCCGCGCCGCAGCGCGTGGCGCGCCACACCCGCACGCCGGCGCGTGCGGCCTCGTCGAGCGCCGCTTCGAGCTCGCGGTGGACGCTGCCGTTGCCGGTGGCCGCGACGACGAGTCCGTCGACTCCGTCGCGCACCATCGATCGCACGACGCGCCCGTCGCTGCCCGCGTGGCTCGTCACGATCTCCACGCGCGGCCAGCGATCGACGGGCAGCTGCAGGGCCGCGGGGCACACGGCCGCGGCTCGCGGCCACGGACGCAGCACGCGCAGCACGCCGTCCTCGATCAGCGCCAGCGGGCCGGCGTCGCCCGAGCCGAAGGCGTCGAGCCGATAGGGGTGCCACTTGCGCACGTCGTCGCCCGCGTGCACCTGCCCGGCCAGCACCGCCAGCACGCCGCGCGCGTCGGGGTGACGCGCCACGCGCACCGCGTCGAGCAGGTTCTGCGGGCCGTCGGCCTGCAAGGAGGTGGCCGGGCGCATGGCGGCCACGAGCACCAGCGGCTTGCGCGGCGCGAGCACGAGATGCAGGAAGGTGGCGGTCTCCTCGAGCGTGTCGGTGCCGTGCGTCGCCACGACGCCGGCCACGTCGTCGCGCGCGAGGTGGTGCGCCGCGCGCAGCGCGAGGCGCTGCCACGTGGCGTGGTCCATGTCCTTGCTGTCGAGCTGCGCGAGCTGCTCGCACTCCAGCCGCTGCGCGGCCAGCGGCGGCACCGCGTCGACCAGCGAGCGCACGGCGCGCTGAGCGGCCGTGTAGCCGACGTTGTCGGCCGGGTCGGCGGCGGCGCCGGCGATCGTGCCGCCGGTGCCGAGGATCACGACGACCCCGTCGCGCGCATCAGGACTTGGCATCCGGCCCTCTTCTGTATAAAAATCCAGCTACTGGATGGATCACCAGATCGTCCAGCCGACCCACGCCGCCGGCCGGCGGCGCCCGGAGGCCGCGATGCAGGAACGACCGAAACTCACCGAACGACAGCAGCAGATCCTCGACCTCGTGCAGAGCACGATCGAGCGCACGGGCGCACCGCCCACGCGCGCCGAGATCGCCGCCGAACTGGGCTTCCGCTCGCCCAACGCGGCCGAGGAACACCTGCAGGCGCTCGCGCGCAAGGGCGTGATCGAACTGGTGGGCGGCACGTCGCGCGGCATACGGTTGAAGTCTGACATGCTGCGCGCGCTGAACGAGGCCCGCGGCAAGCAGTTCTCGCTGCCGCTGCCCAGCCTGGCGCAGCTCGCGCTGCCGCTCGTGGGCCGCGTCGCGGCGGGCAGCCCCATCCTCGCGCAGGAGCACATCGACCAGACCTACCTCATGGAGGCGAGCATGTTCCCGCGCCGCCCCGACTACCTGCTCAAGGTGCGCGGCATGAGCATGCGCGACGCCGGCATCCTCGACGGCGACCTGCTCGCCGTGCAGAAGGCGCGCGAGGCCAAGAACGGGCAGATCGTCGTGGCGCGCCTCGGCGACGACGTGACGGTCAAGCGCTTCCGGCGCACGCGCACGAGCATCGAGCTGATCCCCGAGAACCCCGACTTCAAGACCATCGTCGTGCCGTTCGGCGACGTCGACTTCGAACTCGAAGGCGTCGCGGTCGGGCTGATCCGCAACACGATGCTGATGTAGCCATGAACGCGGTACTCAAGTCTGCGGCGCGGCCGAGATCGGCCGTGCGGCCCGCCAAGGCGCGGCACGCCAGCGAGTGCGACGAGCTCGAGCAGCTGCCCAACATCGGGCCGGCACTGGCCGCCGACCTGCGCTCGATCGGCATCGTGCACCCGAAGGAACTCGCCAGCCGCGACGCCTTCGTGCTCTATCAGCAGCTGTGCGCCAAGAGCGGCAAGCGCCAGGACCCGTGCGTGCTCGACACCTTCATGGCCGCCACCGACTTCATGCGCGGCGCGCCGGCGCAGCCTTGGTGGGCGTACACGGCGCAGCGCAAGACGGTGTACGGCGCGGTGTGACCGCCGGGCCGCGTGCCGCGGCGGGCCTGCGTCGCGGTGCGCGGGCCGGGGCGTGGCCGGGCTCGCGTCACCGCCCGAAGGCCTCGAACTCCGCGAACGGATGCTCGCACTCGGCCAGGTCCTTGAGCGGCACGTAGTCGCAGGCCTCGCCGAACTCGGCCCACAACGCCTGGACGGCCGGGTTCTCGTGCGCCTGCTCGACCGCCTCGGCCGATCGCCACTCGAACACCTCGACCACCGTGCCGTCGGCCGCGCGCATGACGTGCGACGGCGCGTCGGTCACGAGGTTCTGCGCACGCAGCACGTCCATGTGGCGGCGCACCGCGCTCTCCAGCCGGGCCTCGCGGCCGGGCTTGGGCTTGTAGGCGGCGATCACGAAACGTCCCATCGCAATCTCCTTTCGGCAGTCATCGGTCGTCGCGGCCTCGGGCCCGGCCGCCGGGTGGCTCGTCGCGCGGCGGCGTGATGCGCCGCTCGAGCCGGTCGAAGATCCACTGCACCAGCACGGCGAGCACGGCCGCCGGCAGCGCGCCGGCGAGCATCAGCCCGCGGTCGCTGGTGGCCAGCCCTGCGACGATGCGCTCGCCGAAGCCGCCGGCACCCACGAAAGCCGCCAGGGTCGCCGTGCCGACGTTGATCACGGCCGCGGTCTTGACGCCGGCCAGCAGCGTGGGCAGCGCCAGCGGCAGCTGCACGCCCACGAGCCGCTGCCGTGCGGTGAGGCCGAGCGCGATGGCGGCCTCGGTGAGCCCGCGCGGCACTGCCTCGAGCCCGGCATGCGTGTTGCGCACGATGGGCAGCAGCGCATAGAGAAACAGCGCCAGCAGCGCCGGCAGCACGCCGATGCCGCCCACCGCGGCAATCAGGAAGGCGAGCAGCGCGAGCGACGGCACGGTCTGCAGCACACCCACCACGGCGAGGATGGGCCCGGCCAGCCGCGGCGACCGCCACGCCTGGATGCCCAGCGGCACGGCCACCAGCACCGCCGCGACGAGCGAGACGAACACGAGCATCAGGTGCTGCCACGCGAGGCGCGCGAAGTCGTCGGCGAAGAGGCGCGCCATGAAGCCGGGCCGCGCGGCGGGCGCGGTGGCCGCGCCGCGTGCGGCCTCCGCGCCGTCGAGAAAGCGCCGGGCCACCTCGGCGAACGGCAGGCCGTCGAGCTCGGCCTGGGCGTTCAGGGCGATCATCGTGCGCTCGTCGATGCGGCCGGCCAGCGGCTGCAGCGCGGCGAGCACGCGCGCGTCGAGGTCGGCGCGCAGCAGCAGCACCGCGTCGTAGCGCGGGAAGAAACCGAGGTCGTCGTCGAGCACGCGCAAGGCGTAGCGGCCGACCTTCGCGTCCGTCGAGTAGATGTCGATGAGGTCCACGCGGCCGGCGGCCACGGCGTCGTACGCCAGTCCGTGGTCGAGGCCGCCGGTCTGCGTCTGCGGCAGCGCGTACGCGGCCTTCAGCGCGGGCCAGCCGTCGGCGCGCGCCATGAACTCGTGCGACAGCCCGAGCCGCAGCGACGCGGCCTCGGGCTTGCGCAGGTCGGACAGGCGACGGATGCCCAGTCGCTCGGCCTGCGACTCGGCCATCGCCAGCGCGTAGGTGTTGTTGAAGCCGAGCGGCACCGCGGCCCGCAGCCCTCGCGGCGCCAGCCACTCGTTGAGCTGCCCGAGCGTCGGCTGGCCCTCGCGCCTGAGCAACTCGCGCACGATGGTGCCGGTGTACTCGGGGTACAGGCCGATCGCGCCGCTGCGCAGCGCCTGCTCGACGATCCCGGTGTTGCCGAGGCCCTGGCGGTGCTCGGCGGCGATGCCGGCGCGCTGCAGGCTCTGGCGCACGATCTCGCCGAGGATGTACGACTCGGTGAAGCGCTTGGAGCCGACGACCACCGTGCCCGCCGCAGGCGCGGACGCCGCCGACTGCGCCTGCCCCGGCGGGCACGCGAGCGCCGCGGCCACGAACGCTGCCCCGGCGAGGATGCAGCGCATGGTCGGCCTCAGCCGGCGAGCACCTGCGGGTTGATCGGCGTGGGCGGCGTGCCGCCGGTCAGCGCCGCGATCAGGTTGTCGGCCGCCAGATCGGCCATCGCCCGCCGCGTGGCCACCGTCGCGCTGGCGATGTGGGGCGTCAGCACGACGTTGGGCACCTTCAGCAGGTCGGGGTGGAGCTTCGGCTCGCCCTCGAACACGTCGAGCCCGGCGGCCGCGATGCGCCGCTCGCGCAGCGCGCGCGCGAGCGCGGCGTCGTCGACCACGCCGCCGCGCGCCACGTTGACGAGCGTGGCCGAGGGCTTCATCAGCGCCAGCTCGTTCTCGCCGATCGCATGATGGCTGGCCGGCGAGTACGGCACCACGATCACGAGATGGTCGCTCTGGCGCAGCAGGTCTTCCTTGCCCACGTAGCGCGCGCCGACGCTCGCCTCGATCTGCGCATCGAGGCGCGAGCGGTTGTGGTAGATCACCTTCATGCCGAAGCCGAGCGCCCCGCGCCGCGCGATGGCCTGCCCGATGCGGCCCATGCCGAGGATGCCGAGCGTGGCGCCGTGCACGTCGGAGCCGATGAACATGTCGTACGACCACTTGGTCCAGCGGCCGGCGCGCAGGTAATGCTCGCTCTCGGCGATGCGCCGCGCGGCCGCCAGCACGAGCGCGAGGCCGAAGTCGGCGGTGGTCTCGGTCAGCACGTCGGGCGTGTTGGTGGCCAGCACGCCGCGCGCGGTGCAGGCGTCGACGTCGATGTTGTTGTAGCCGACCGCCATGTTGCACACCGCCTTGAGCTGCGGGTTCGCGTCGAGCACCTCGGCGTCGATGCGTTCGCTGCCGGTGATGAAGGCGCCCGACTTGCCGCGCAGGCGCTCGGCGAGCTCGGCCTTGCCCCAGATGCGGTCTTCGGGATTCGACTCGACCTCGAAGTGCTGCGCGAGCCGCTCCACCACCTCGGGGAAGACGGCGCGTGCGACGAGGACGGCGGGCCTTGCGGTCATGGCACTCTCTCCTTCAGCGGAACCAGATGAAGGTCATCACGACGAACAGCGGGACCAGCACGCAGGCCGACCACGCCATGTAGCCGAAGAAGCTCGGCATCCTGACGCCGCGCTCCTCGGCGATCGCCTTGACCATGAGGTTGGGCGCGTTGCCGATGTAGGTGTTGGCGCCCATGAACACGCTGCCGGCGGAGATGGCCGCGAGGATGGGCGCGAGGGTCGTCATCATCACCTGCGGGTCGCCGCTGGCGAGGTTGAAGAACACGAGGTACGTGGGCGCGTTGTCGAGGAACGAGCTGAGCGCGCCCGAGGCCCAGAAGTACATGGCCGGGATCGGCGCGCCGTCGGGGGCGGTGACGAGCCGCACGATCGGCGCGAAGGCGCCGTCGGTCCCGGCGCGCAGCATCGCGATGACCGGGATGATGGTGAGGAAGATGCCGAAGAAGAGCTTGGCCACCTCCTGCATCGGCGCCCACGAGAACTGGTTGGCGTCGCGCACCGGCGCGGCGGTGATCTTCAGCGACAGCAGCGTCACGCCGACGAGCGCGAGATCGCGCACGAGCTGCGGCAGGCCGACCTCGGTGCCGAACACGTCGAACGCGATGCCGGGCTTCCACACGCCGCTGGCGAGCACCAGCGCCATGACCGCCAGCAGCAGCGCGAAGTTGGCCTTGCCCTCGATGCCGAAGCTCGGCGTGTCGGGCGTGGGATCGGCGCGCGTGACGCCTTCCTTGCGGTACCAGTACGTGTCGACGATCCAGAAGATCGCCAGCAGCGTGCCGACGAGGAACAGGGTCTCGGGGAAGATGTGGCTGACCGTCCAGAAGAAGTCGACGCCCTTGAGGAAGCCGAGGAACAGCGGCGGGTCGCCCAGCGGCGTGAGCGACCCGCCGGCGTTGCTGACGATGAAGATGAAGAACACCACCACGTGCGCGACGTGACGACGGTTGTCGTTGGCGCGGATCAGCGGACGGATCAGCAGCATCGACGCGCCCGTCGTGCCCATGAAGCTCGCGAGCACGGCGCCGATGCTCATGAGCGTCACGTTGAGGCCGGGGCTGCCGTGCAGGTTGCCGCGGATGTAGATGCCGCCGGCCACCGTGAACAGCGCGGTGAGCAGGATGATGAAGGGCACGTACTCGGCGAGCATCGCGTGCACGAAGCCCGCTCCGGCGGCGCCGGGGCCGAACACCGCGGCGAACGGCAGCACGAAGGCCAGCGCCCAGCCGAGCGCGATCTTGCCGTAGTGGTGATGCCAGATCCGCGGCGCGACGAGCGGCACGACCGCGATCGACAGCAGCAGCCCTGCGAACGGGACGCCCCACAGGCCCGACAGCGCGCGGCCGTCGATGTCGGCGGCGCGCGCCGCCAGCGGACCGAGCGCGAGCGCGGCGGACACCAGCGCACGCAGCGCACGGCTCATGGAGGTCTCCTCGTCGTCTTGTTCGGGGCGAGGCGGATTCTAGGGTCGGGCCCGGCGCGCGACGACGGCGACGGCGCCCTTTGGCGGCCGGCGTCTGCTCAGCCCGGATGGACCGTGAGGCTCAGCCCGAACGGACGGTGTGGCCGTCGCGCGCCATGGACGGCTCAACAGCCGCGGCAGCGCGCCAGCACGCCAAGGCCGTCGTGCTCGAGCCGCGTGCGCACGATGGCGAGCTTCAGCAGCAGCTGCCGGCGCGCGTCGCCCTCGGCCCGCGCCGCCAGCAGCTCCAGCGACCGCAGCTCGCGCAGATGATCGAAAGCCACCGGCAGGCCGCCCGCCCGCCGCAGCAGGCGCACGACGTTGCGCATGTCCTCGGGCACGAGCGGATCGACGTCGTCGGCCAGCGGGCGGCCTTCGCCCGGCAGGTGCGACAGCTCGCCGGCGGCGACGGCCTGCTCGATGCGCCGTTCGGCGATCCAGTCGAGCGCACCCCAGGGCATGGCGCGCGCCCCGCGATCAGTCCCAGAAGCGCGCGAAGCGCTCGACGGGTTCGCGCTCGGTGACGAGCCGGTTCTCCGGCGCGTCGGGGTCGGCCCAGCCGAGCGACATGCCGCACACCAGCATCTCGTCGTCGCGGAACTGCAGGTGCTCGGCGATGATGCGGTGGAACTGCGTGAACGCGGCCTGCGGGCAGGTGTCGAGCCCGCGCGCGCGCGCGGCGACCATGATGTTCTGCAGGAACATGCCGTAGTCGAGCCAGCTGCCGCGCTCCATCACGCGATCGATCGCGAACATGAGGCCGACCGGCGCGTCGAAGAACAGGTAGTTGCGCCCGTGCTGCTCGTGCATGCGCGCCTTGTCGCCCTTGGCGATGCCGACCAGCCCGTACAGGTCCCAGCCGATCTTGCGGCGGCGGTCGATGTACGGCGAGACCCACTTGATCGGGTAGTACGGATACTCCTCGCGGTGCGTCTCGGCGACCTGCGGATCGTCGTAGGCGGCGACGATGTCGCGCGACAGCGCCGCGAGCTTCTCGCCGGTCAGCACGTGCACCTTCCAGGGCTGCGTGTTGGTGCCCGACGGCGCGCGCGAGGCCACGCGCAGGATGTCCTCGATCGTCGCGCGCGGCACGGGGGTCGGCAGGAAGCGGCGGACGGCGCGGCGCGAGGTGATGGCGGCATCGACCAGCGCGATCGATTCGGGACTCGGAGTGGTGCTCATGCGGCGTGGACTTCCAGCGGCGCGAGCGCCGCACGCAGGGTTTCGGGCAGCGGCACGGGCCGCCGGCTGGCGCGATCGACGTAGACGTGCACGAAGTGGCCGCGCGCCGCGCACGAATCGGCGCCCGGCGCGAACAGGCCGATCTCGTAGCGCACGCTCGACGTGCCGCGGTGCGCCACGCGGAGCCCGGCCTCGACCGTCTGCGGGAAGGCGAGCGGCGCGAAGTAGTGGCACTGCGTCTCGACCACGAGGCCGATCACGCCGTCGTGCGCGTGCAGGTCGAGCGCGCCGCGCTCGATCAGGTAGCGGTTCACGGCGGTGTCGAAGAAGCTGTAGTAGACGACGTTGTTGAGGTGGCCGTAGACGTCGTTGTCCATCCAGCGCGTGACGATCGGCGCGAAGTGGCGGAAGGCGCTGCGGGGTTGTGGCTGCGGACGGCTCATGAGGCGCATTGTTCCACCGCGTGCGGCGGCGAGGACCACGCGGCGTGGCTCGCGAGCGCCGCGCGGAACGTGTTGACCTGCACCTGCACCGTCTCGCCGATGTCGCGTCCGTAGCCGCCGGCCATCGCGACGGCGACCGGCACGCCGCGCTCGCGCAGCGCCGCGAACACGCGCCGGTCGCGCTCGGCGAGGCCGGCCGTCGAGACCTTCAGGCGGCCCAGCCGATCGTGCTCGTGCGGGTCGGCGCCCGCCAGATAGAAGGCCAGCGCCGGCGGATGGCCCTCGTGCCGGCGCCACATTTCGTCGAGCGCGCCATCGACCGCGGCGAGGTACTCGGCGTCGCCGCAGCCGTCGGGCAGCTCGACGTCGAGGTCGCTCGCCTCCTTGCGGAACGGGAAGTTGCGCGCGCCGTGCAACGACAAGGTGAACACGGTCGGGTCGTCGCGGAAGATCGACGCGGTGCCGTTGCCCTGGTGCACGTCGAGGTCGATCACGGCCACGCGCAGCAGGCGTCGCTGCCTGCGGTGGTGCTCGGCCTGCATCAGTCGCGCCGCCACGGCCACGTCGTTGAAGACGCAGTAGCCCGAACCGCGGTCGGCGTAGGCGTGGTGCGTGCCGCCGGCGAGGTTGGCCCCGACCCCCTCGGCGAGCGCCGCACGCGCCGCCGCGATCGTGGCGCCCACCGAACGCCGCGCCCGCTCGGCCATCGCGGGCGACCACGGGAAGCCGATCTCGCGCTGCTGCGCCGGCGTCAGCAGGCCGCGCTCGACGGCGTCGATGTAGGCCGGCGTGTGGGCCAGGGCCAGCTCGCCGTCGGTGGCCGCCGGGGCCTGTGCGAGTCGCACGGCGGTGAGTTCGGCCGCCAGCCGGTCGCGAAGCAGGCGGTACTTCGGCATCGGGAAGCGGTGCCCGGCCGGCAAGGGCAGCACGAACTGGTCGGCGTAGAAGGCCTGCATCGCCGGCGGATTCTGCCGGCGCGCCGATTCCTAGAGTCGGCGCCCTAGAATGCTGCGCCGCAACAAAAATCGCTTGAAAGCTGCGCGACCGTCCGTATACTTCGGGTCATGCTGCAGTGCAACATGTCTGCAGCCAGACCTGAACCCACCCACTTGGAGAGACTGAAATGCTGACCGCCGAACAACTGGTTGCCGCCCAGAAAGCCAACGTCGAGACCCTCTTCGGCCTGACCTCGAAGGCCTTCGAAGGCGTCGAGAAGCTCGTCGAGCTGAACCTGCAAGTCGCCAAGGCGACCATGGGCGAAGCCGCCGAAACCGCCAAGGCCGTGCTGTCGGTCAAGGACGCGCAAGAACTGCTGGCCCTGCAAGCCGGCCTGCTGCAGCCGGCTGCCGAGAAGGCCGCCGCCTACAGCCGCCACGTGTACGACATCGCCGCGTCGACCAACGCCGAAGTCAGCCGCATCGCCGAGTCGCAGGTGGCCGACGCGCAGAAGAAGTTCATGAACTCCGTCGACGCCGCGATGAAGAACGCGCCGGCCGGCACCGAGAACGCCGTGTCGCTGGTGAAGTCGGCCATCGCCGCCGCGAACAACGCCTACGAGAGCGTGCACAAGGCCGCCAAGCAGGCCGCCGACGTGGCCGAAGCCAACATCCAGGCCATCACGTCGACCGCCGTCAAGGCGACGCAGACCCAGCCCCGCGCCAAGCGCGCCGCCTGAGTCCGCACGCGACAGGACTTGAACTGAAGGCGAACGACCGAATCTGATCGATGCCGCGGCGCGAGCCGCGGCCTCTCTGGAAGGTTGTCTCCTCGGTACCTCTCGAAACCCCCTTTCAAGGTACCTTCGGCCCGGTGGCGACACCGGGCCGTTTTTCTTTCTGCTTCCCTTTCTGCTGCCATCCGGGCCGAGCCGCCGCTTCGCCGCCCGGGCGCGCCCCGCTTATCAGCGATCGGCATATTCAAGAAAGAAGAATGTAGTTCTCAACCATAAGAGCGCTCCCTAGAGTCCCGACAAGGCCGCATTGCTGCGGCGCAACGGGATATCCATGGACTCTCTGGCCGTCATTGCGGGATTCGGCGTCGGCGCCATCGTCGGGATGACCGGCATCGGCGGCGGCTCGCTGATGACGCCGCTGCTGCTGTCGGTGTTCAAGCTGAACCCGGCGGTGGCGATCGGCACGGACTTGTGGTTCGCCGCCATCACCAAGATGTCCGGCTCGGTGGCGCATCACCGGCACGGCAACGTCGACTACGGCATCACCGGCCGGCTGCTGGCCGGCAGCATCCCCGCGTCGATCGCGACGATCGGGCTGATGCACTTCACCGGCATCACGAAGGGCTGGGCGAGCGCGCTCACGTTTGCGCTGGGCATCGCGCTGCTGCTCACTGCGGTGACGGTGGCCTATCGCCAGGCCTGGACGGCCGTGGGCCTGCGGCTCGAACGCCACGTCACCGACGCGCGCCGCCCGGCGCTGACCGTGGCCGCGGGCGCCGTGCTCGGCGTGCTGGTGAGCCTGAGCTCGATCGGCGCCGGCGCCATCGGCGCGACCCTGATCCTGCTGCTGTACCCGCGCATCGAGGCGCGCCGCGTCGTCGGCACCGACATCGCCCACGCGGTGCCGCTCACCCTGGTGGCCGGCATCGGCCACGCCACCCTGGGCCACGTGAACTGGGAGCTGCTGGTCGCGCTGCTGTTCGGCTCGATCCCCGGCATCTGGTTCGGCGCGCAGCTCACGCGCCGCATGCCCGATGCGCTCGTGCGTGCCCTGCTGTGCGTGGCGCTCGTGACCGCCGGGCTGAAGGTGGTCAACTGATGTACCGCTACACCGACTTCGACCGCCGCTTCGTGCGCGCCCGCGCGGCGCAGTACCGCGACCAGCTCGAGCGCCACCAGCGCGGCGAACTGTCCGACGACGACTTCCGCCCGCTGCGCCTGCAAAACGGCTGGTACCTGCAGCGCCACGCGCCGATGCTGCGCGTGGCCGTGCCCTACGGCGAACTGTCGAGCCGCCAGCTCCGCGCGCTCGCGCGCGTCGCGCGCGAGCACGACCTGCAGGACGCCGGCACCCCGCGCGAGCGCGGCGGCTACGGTCACTTCACGACGCGCCAGAACCTCCAGTTCAACTGGATCCCGCTGGCGCGTTCGGCCGACGTGATGGAGCTGCTCGCCGAGGCCGACCTGCACGGCATCCAGACCAGCGGCAACTGCATCCGCAACATCACCAGCGACGCGCTGGCCGGCATCGCGCCCGACGAAGTGGTCGACCCGCGCCCGTACTGCGAGATCCTGCGGCAGTGGAGCACCCTGCATCCGGAGTTCGCGTTCCTGCCGCGCAAGTTCAAGATCGCCGTGACCGGCGCGCGCGAGGACCGCGCCGCCATCGCCTGGCACGACATCGGCCTGCAGCTGCTGAAGAACGACGCAGGCGAGGTGGGCTTTCGCGTGCTGGTCGGCGGCGGCATGGGCCGCACGCCGGTCATCGCGACCGAGGTCGCCGCGTTCGTGCCGTGGCAGCAGATCCTCGTGTTCATCGAGGCGATCGTGCGCGTCTACAACCGCTACGGGCGGCGCGACAACCTCTACAAGGCGCGCATCAAGATCCTCGTCAAGGCCGAGGGGGCGAGGTTCGTCGACGCGGTCGGGGCCGAGTTCCGCGCGATCCTCGAGCACGACGCCGACGGCGCCGCGCACCTGATCCCGCAGGCCGAGCTCGACCGGGTGGCCGCGCACTTCGAGCTGCCCGACGGCGTGCGCGCCGAGCCGTCGCGCGGCATCGCTCCGGCCGGCGACGCGCCGCTGGCCTACCGTCGCTGGCTCGAGCGCAACGTGCACGCGCACCGCGTGAGCGGCCACCGCGCCGTGACCTTGTCGCTCAAGCGTCCGGGCCAGGCGCCCGGCGACGTGACGGCCGACCAGATGGACACGGCCGCCGCGCTGGCCGAGCGCTTCAGCCACGGCGAGCTGCGCGTCACGCACGACCAGAACCTGCTGCTGCCGTGGGTGCGCGAAGCCGACCTGCTCGCGCTGTGGCGTGCCGCGAAGGACGCCGGCTTCGCCACGCCCAACATCGGCCTGCTCACCGACATGATCGCCTGCCCGGGCGGCGACTTCTGCGGGCTGGCCAACGCGCGCTCGATCCCGATCGCCGCCGCGATCACCGAGCGCTTCCAGGATCTCGACGAGCTGTACGACATCGGCGACATCGACCTGCACATGAGCGGCTGCATGAACTCCTGCGGCCACCATCACAGCGGGCACATCGGCATCCTCGGCGTCGACAAGGACGGCGCCGAGTGGTACCAGGTCTCGCTCGGCGGCGCCGACGGCAGCACGCTGTCGGGCGCCGCGGTGGCGGGCAAGGTGATCGGCCCGTCGTTCTCGGCCGACGAGGTGCCTGACGTGGTCGAGGCCGTGATCGACACCTACCGCTCGCGCCGCGCCGCGAACGAGCGCTTCATCGACACCGTGCGCCGCGTGGGCCTCGAGCCGTTCAAGACGGCCGCCAATGCCGTGCGCCGCGAGACCGCGGAGGCCGCATGAGCCACGAACCGCAGTTCATCGACGCGCACGAGCCCGCCTGGCCGTCGATCGACGAGTGGCGCGCCGCCGGCGCGCCCGCCGGCGGCCGCGTGAGCATCGCCAACACGCTCGACCCCGAGTCGCTGCGCGCCGACCTGCCGCGCCTGGCCGCGATCGGCCTGCACTTCCCGAAGTGGACCGACGGACGCGCCTACAGCCAGGCGCGGCTGCTGCGCGTGCGCCTGCGCTTCGCGGGAGAGATCCGCGCCACCGGCGACGTGGTGGTCGACATGGTGCCGCTGCTCGTGCGCACGGGCTTCGACGCGGTGCAGCTGCGCGACGGCCAGCAGCCCGGGCACGCGCGGCGTGCGCTCGGCTTCTTCGACGGCCACTACCAGGGCGACGTGCACGAGCCGCGCCCGTGGTTCGCGAGGGCGGCCTGACCATGGGCGCGATCGACCTCTACGCCCGTCGCACGCCGGAGTTCGACACGCGCGTGGCGCACACGCTCGCGGTGCTGCAGTCGGCCGCCACGCAGTACGGCCCGCGCATCGTGCAGGCCAGCAGCCTGGGCGCCGAAGACATGGTGATCACCGACCTGATCGCGCGGCACGGCCTCGGCATCGCGGTGGCCACCCTGGACACCGGTCGGCTGCACGACCAGACCCTGGCGCTGCTGCCGCGCATCGAGCAGCGCTACGGTCTCGTGGTCGAGGTCTACCGCCCGCCGGCCGAGTCGGTGGTCCGCTTCGTGACGACGCACGGCGACGACGCGATGTACCGCAGCGTCGAGCTGCGCAAGGCCTGCTGCGCGCTGCGCAAGCTCGAGCCGCTGTCGCGCATGCTGGCCCGGCGCGAGGCCTGGATCACCGGCCTGCGCCGCGAGCAGTCCGACGCGCGCGGCCACGTGCCCTTCCGCGAAGCCGACGACACGGGCCGCACCAAGTTCAACCCGCTGGCCGACTGGACCTGGCACGACGTGTGGCACTACATCGCCACGCACGACGTGCCCTACAACCCGCTGCACGACGACTTCCATCCGAGCATCGGCTGCGCGCCGTGCACGCGCGCCGTCGCCGTGGGCGAGGACTTCCGCGCCGGCCGCTGGTGGTGGGAGCAGCAGGGCCAGAAGGAGTGCGGCCTGCACGTGAAGCACCGCAACGAAGGAGTCGTGGCATGAACGCGCCGTTGAGCGTCGAGCGGCTGCTGCCCGAACTCGACCACCACCACCTCGACGCGCTCGAGGAAGAAGCGATCTTCATCCTGCGCGAGGTCGCCGCGAGCTTCGAGCGCCCCGCGCTGCTGTTCTCCGGCGGCAAGGACTCGTGCGTCGTGCTGCGCCTGGCCGAGAAGGCCTTCAAGCAGCACCGCGGCGAAGGCGTCTACGACGGACGCCTGCCCTTCCCGCTGCTGCACGTGGACACCGGCCACAACTTCCCCGAGGTCATCGCATTCCGCGACCGGCGCGTGGCCGACATGGGCGACCGGCTGCTGGTGGCGCATCTCGAGGACTCCATCGCGCGCGGCAGCGTGCGCCTCGCGCACCCGCTGGAGTCGCGCAACGGCC
>Ga0073934_10001444_pt1 | contig 56983 bp, 37 predicted proteins | sample LarsenN4metaG_FD_76834 | JGI IMG/M metagenome (GOLD analysis project Ga0073934, IMG submission 76834) | Hot spring sediment bacterial and archeal communities from British Columbia, Canada, to study Microbial Dark Matter (Phase II) - Larsen... ...
CGCGCTCACCTGGTCCCAGATCAGCCCAGGAGGCACCGTCCCCGTCAGCGAGAAGGAGTAGGGCGCCGTCCCGCCCGACGCCGTGAAGGTCACCGACCAGGGCGTGCCCCTCTGCATGGGCGGCAGAACCGCCGGGTCGATGGTGATCGTCGGACAGCCCGCCGCGCAGGTGTAAAGCACGAAGGGCATGCCCTGCTGGGTCAGCGTGCCCGAATCGTTGGCCGAAGCCCAGGCCGTGGTGTACTGCAGGGCGTTCCCGGTGGTTGTCTGGCCCAGGACGGTGATGGGCGGCGCCCAGGGACCCGAAGAGAGGCTCCCGTCCGTCATCCAGTCGATCCAGTACGTGCCGGCAGGGAGGCTGACCCCCGCCGAGCAGGTGTTCCGGAAGATGTACCGGTCGTTGGCGCAGGAGCTCGTTTCGCTGTCCCGCTGGATGTTGGAGAACTCCGTGGCCGTGAGGCGGTTTGTCGTGAGGTCGCCGAAGATCACCGTCCCGCCTGCGTTGGGCGGGCCGTCCCATATCTGGTAGTAGACGGCCGTGATCGGCGAGGTAGTGGGCGCTCCCGTCTGGTAGGCGAAGAAGTCGATCTGGTCGATCTGCGCCGTGGACGTGAGCGTGAAGTCGTCGGCCATCCGGTAGCCCAGGTCGGCCTGGTGGCCGAAGCCCAGGGTGTTCATGCCCAGCCCCGTCTGAAGCCGGCTGGCGTCCTGCCCGGAGCACCCCGCGACGTGGGTCACCAGGGGCCCGTTGTCGTAGAGGACCGTGCAGGAAGCCAGGTCGCCCTCGATTCGGAAGGCCAGATCCGTTTGCGCGGCCCCCAAGATGTTCCAGTTCTGCCAAGCGGTTCCGTATCCGAAGGCCCCTCCGGGGTTGATGAACTGGGCCGTGGCGCCGTTGGCCGTGTCGGAGGGGAAGCGGCCGAACTGGCCGCCGCCCTCGAAGGCCAGCGTGGGATAAAAAACGAGCCAGTAGGTGCCCGGCGGAAGGGCCACGGGCGCGGAAAGCGTGAGCAGGGTGTCGCTCAGGATCCCGTAGGTGGGATTGATGGTGAGGGCGACCTGGGGGTCGGATGGGAGGAGGCTGAGGGACCAGACCGGAGCGTTGCCTCCCCCCGAGGGATCGCCGTCGGGAACCCCCCCGCCATCGGCGTAGATGGCCCAGTTCAAAGCCGTGGCGTTGGCGAGGGAGGAGAAGCCGTTCCAACCGCCTCCCGCAACGAAGATGGAGGTAATGCTCCAAGGCCCGGCATTGGTGAAATCATCGGCCAGGTAGGAACTGTAGGTCGGAAAATCGATAAAGTCCTGATCCACGTAAACCCCCGTGTTCACGGAGGACACGGGCTGGTCCCACAGGACCGCATGGGGGGCGAATTGGTCCGGCGGAGACGGCGGCTCCTCCGGGACGTCGCCCACGTTTTCCTGGGCCAGGTTCTCCGGAGGCGCCACAGGCCCAGCCGGAGCCAGTTTCACGATCGTCTTCCCGCTGGAGACCTGGGGGACGGCTCCCGTCCCCGCCCAGGCGAATAGCCCCAGGGTCCCCAGCAAGACGGCTACAAGAACACACCTCCCGCATGAACGCATGGCCCTTCCCTCCTCTTTCTCAATCCCTGCACGTCGGTGACTGAGGATCCAGATGCGAACCCAGTGTCCATGTGTCCCGATGGAAAGTCAAGGGATACACTCCCTGCGCTTCTGGACTGCGGGCGCCGTCTGCTCCGGCGCATGGGCCGGCTGTGGGCTTCCGAAGCACGCTCCGGGGCGGATACTTCGTTCCCGATGCATGTATCGACCTGACTAGAAAGTCCTTACAGCCGCATGAACGAGACGATTACTCTCTACACAGAATTTCCATACGAACCGGCTGTCTCCTGGTGTACCGATCACTCTGGGGCCCTCTTGGGCAGGGAGCGACCTGTTCGATTCGACGTCCACGCCCCTAGCGCGAGGCCGTACGGATGCCATGTCAAGGCATTCAAGAGGGCGTCGGATTTCGCGTGGAAATCCCACTGAAGCGGCCTCATTCACAAGGAGATTCTGAACTCCGATGGATCGGAAACCATGTGTACGACTGCACAAGTAGGATAAGGACGGGTAACCGCGAAGAGGAAGGGGCGCGGGTTGCCCCGCGCCCCGATGGTCCCATGGCTATGGTCTCCTCGCGGCTCAGTAGACCGGCGGAGGCTCCACTTCGATCAGGCTGCCGCACTCGGGGTTGTTGGTCGTGTTCCGGTCCACGAGGCTGTTGTAGACGGCATCGTCGCTGTTCGTGAAGTAGGCCCGGGCGCGCTTGCGCCGGCTGTCGTAGGTCGCGTAGATGTACGTCGGGTCCTCGGGCAGCGTCCAGAAGGCCGTGCCCCCGTTGGCCACCACGCCCGTGCCCGCGTAGACCGACCCGTCGGCGTTGGTCCACTGGTACATCCCGTTGGACTTCTGGATGCACAGCTCCGAGCGCCCCAGGTCGTCCAGTAAGGTCAGGTCGGGAGCGAAGGCGCCGCCGCACGCGCCGTTGACGGTGAGGAGGTAGGAGTCGCCGATCCCCGCCCCGGGCGTGTTCTCGTGAACCACGAACACGATGCCGGCGCCCGCGGGCAACGTAACGGAGAGGCCTTCCGTGGAGCCGCTGCCGGCGCTGCTCCCGCTGTCCCCGAGGTAATTGATGCAAATGTCGGCAGGGTCGAAGACACCGTCGTAGGCGACGAGATGGAGGTAGTCCGCGGCGACGTTCAGGTCCGCCTCCACGCACAATTCGGCGCCCGTCGTGTTGTAGATCGTGTAGGCGTCAAAGGCGCACGAAGTGGTGCAACAGGTCCCCGGACACGACTTCGGCGAGGCGCAGGACGATGGGTTGCCGTCCCGGAAAATCCGGTACCCGGGGATGGTCCCGGTCGTCCAAGCCCAATCGGCGGACCCGCTGCCGAGGACGCCGTTGATCGTGACGCAGGCGTTGGGTACGGTGTAGACCTCTCCGGGGTTCGGTTCGGGCACGGGGACGCCCGCGTCGTTGGGATCGAAGGCCAGGACCGCCCCCGAGAGAACCAGACCCGCCAGAACCAGGATGGAAATGGCCCGTCTCGACTTCATGATGTCCCTCCTCACTTTCCTCCGACAAAGTTCTCGGCGGTGCTCAACCGCCGGGTTGCTCTTCCTTATCGCTCCTGCGGTTCGGTGGAGCACTCGCCCTCGTTGTTGGCCGTGTTGCGGTCCACAAGGCTCGAGTAGACTCCGTCCTCCGTGTTGCTGAAGTAGGCGCGGGCCCGCTTCCGCCGGGAGTCGTACACGCTGTAGATGTAGTTGGGGTCCTCGGGGAGCGTCCAGAAGGCCGTTCCGCCGTTGGCCACCTCGCCGACGCCGGTGTACAGGGCTCCCGTGCTATTCAGGCTCCAGATGTAGTGGCCCGTCTTCTTGGCGATGCAGAGCTGGCTCCGGCCCAGATCGTCCTGGAAGAGGACGTCGTAGACGACCACCCCCTCTCGAACTCCCCGGACGAGGTCGATCCAGAGTTCTATCCCGTCCAGGATCAAATCCCCGTCCAGGTCGGCGTCGTTCTGGCCGTCGAGGAAGGCCTTGTAGACCGTCCTCCCGTCGTTGCCGAGAAGGAGAGCCGCCTGGCCCGGGGCGGGCGAAGCCGCGTACCCCGCCAGGGCCTCGAAGCCGGGAAGGGGATCGACGAACTGGCCATAGGTGCCGTAGCGGTACCCCGTGAGGCTCGTCAGCTCGGGCACGGCCATGGGGTCCGTAAAGAAGGGGTGGGACGGGTCCCACCAGTACACGGGCGCCGGCGGGTCGTAGTTGTTTACGGCATAGCCCACACCCAACGTGGCCCAGAGGGGATGACCGGGATAACTGTTTATGACCCAAGTGTTCAGGATCAGTTTTCCGCCGCCCGCCACGTAGGCCTCCAGCGCGTCGAAAACCGACTCGGGAGCGCCGTAGTTGTCGTTGCCGAAGAGGACGAGGGTCCAGGGTCCGCCCAGCTCGAGGGCCGCCTCGAAGCCCGAGAAGTCGCCGTCGTAGTGGGCCTCGTAGGGCAGTCCCCAATATTGGAGGGCCTGGTCCAGGAAGGTATTGGAGGCCGCGTGGTAGGGATCGTCGGCGTAGATCAGGATCTCCGCCGCGGGGACCACCGAGTTCGCGGCCCGTTCATAGGCGGCGGCCGGAGCCGGCGGTGCCGGAGCTTCGAGGGCATTCTGGCGCCCCTCCAGGCCATCCTCGGCCCAGGCCCACAGGCCCGGTATGAGCCCCAGAATCAGAATCAGACACGCACCCGCCTTTCGAATGGTTCCCGTCATGGCGCTCTTCTCCTCATGATCCGTCCCGTTCTGATGGTCTGGTCGTGCTTCGCCTCCCGGTTTCCCCCGCGTGGAGCGAAGCACCCCGGCCCTCGCACCGTGAACCTGGTGACAGGTATACCTTCGGTTTCTACTCCTATCAATCAGAAATCGGCAACTAGGTTCTCACTGGGCGGGATGCCCCATCCTTCAGAAAGAACGCTGGACCTCCTCCACCGGGTGAATCCGGAGCCAGGCTTTTCCACCCGGTTCGAACCCCGGACCCCTTTTCCCCGGAACAAGAAAAGGGCGCGGAGCCGAAGCCCCGCGCCCCGAGGTGGCTCATTCCGGTCCCTTACGGGCAGGGAGGATTGTTGGTCGTGTTCGAATCCACGATGGCCGAATAGACCCCCGAGGCCGTGTCGGTCAGGTAGCCTCTGGCCCTTCTCCTCCTGGAATCGTAAGTGACGTAGAAGCTCACCGGATCGCCCACGGCGCTCCAGAAGGCCGTGCCGCCGTTGGCCACGACGCAGATGCCGGTGTACGTGGTTCCGGCGCTGGGTCCCGTGAGAATCGTCCACTGGTAGATGCCGGCCTGCCGCCACACGCACACCTGGGCCCGGCCCGCGTCGTCGTAGAAACTGCTGTCGAAGGGCACCGTGACGGTGATGTCCACGGTGTCCGTATCCACCCATCCCTGGCCGTCGGTGACGGTGAGCGTCGCTGTAAAGACGCCGGGGGCGATGTAGGTGTGGTTTGCGTTCTGCGTCAGGGCGTGGGCCGAGCCGTCCCCGAAGTCCCACTCCCAGGTGTAGGATCCGTCGCCGCCCGTGGCGCTTCCCGCGAAGGCCACCGCCAGCGGCGCCGTGCCGCTCGTGGGCGCCGCCGAGGCCGCCGCCACCAGGGGCGGATAGGTCACGTGGAGGGTGACGGGTACGGTGAGGTTCCCGTAGGGGGTATCGTTGGTGATGAGAAGGTCCGTCTGGTAGGTGGTGCCGGCGACGAGGCCGGTCGTGTCGAAGTGCAGGTCGATGTCGTGGCCAAGGCCCGGAGAAATCGTCCCGGTCAATGGGGATTCGGTGAGCCAGGGACAGTCGGCGAAGGCCTGGGTCATCTCGGCCGCCGTCATGTAGGAGCCGTTCCAACCGCCGGCCGCGTAGAGTTGACCAAGGAGGTCGGTGGCAAAGGCGAAGGCCCGGCGCCCTGCGTTGAGGCTGTTGGTGGTGGACCAGGTCCCCCCCGTCCCCTGATTCGTGTCGTATTCGTAGACGGCCGTGCTGTAGGAGGACCAACCGCCGCCGCCCACCACGAGGTTCGCCCCGTTGGTCCAGACGCCGGCGCCTCCTCGGGCCGCGGGAAGATTCGGATAGGAGACCCACGTGTTGGACGGGACGTCGTAGGCGACGACGGTGGCCAGGTCCGCCGTGGAGTTTCGCATGCCGGCCCAGAAGATGCGGTCCCCGATGGCCATGGCCCCGCCCCACGCTCCGCTCACCGGCGCGGCGGCGAGGGCGGTCCAGCGGGAGCCGGCGGCGGCGGCCGGATCGTAGACGTAGGCATTGTTGATGTACGTGGTCGTGTAGCCGCCGAAGGCGTAGAGCTTGTTCCCGTGGACCGCCACGACGACGCCGTAGGCGGTCTGGGGATACGGGTCCGAGGTCACCGTCTCCCAGGTCCCTGAGGCCGTGTGGAAGACCTGGAGGGCGTTGGTGCTGGCCGACGCCCCGCTTCCTCCCACCACGCAAATGTCGTTCCCCAGTGCCGCCGCCGTGATGTTGGAGACGCCCGTGGGCATGGCGGGAAGAGCCGTGTCCCAGGCGTTCGCCGAAAGGTCGAATCGCTGGACGAGGCCCAGGCGCCCGCCGCCGGTGGATTCCCCGCCGATCATGTAGAAGTATCCGCCCAGTGCGGCGCCCGCGGCGCGCGAAACGCCCGTAGGGGCATTGGGGAGAACGGTCCAGGCGTAGGGCAGGAGGAGCGTCCTCGACCCGGTCTCGTTGATCATGTAATTCGCGTCCGAGGTCCCGGTATTGTCCAGCCGCAGGACCAAGGTGTCGGTGGAGTCCACGGGGAGCGTCACATCGACGGCCGCGGGGGTTGGAGTAATCTGGCCGGCCCCGAGGAGGATGTCCGCCCGGACCGTAGAGAGGTGAGGCACTGAAGCGGACGTTGAACCGGAGGAGTAGCCCGTTCGGGTGGCCGTCAAGTCGTTCGTCCCTTCAGGGCCGTAGAACCAGAAGAAGCCCTCCTCCACGGCGGGATCTCCCCCCGTTCCCACGGTGGTCATGGAGGCCCCCGTGGTCGTGTTGGTCGCCGTGGACCCCGTGATGCCCAGGCCCGTGTTCTGGTCCAAAACGTTGCCCACGATGAGGCCGCCCGAAGAGGGAGCACTGCAACTGGGCGTACCGACCTGGATGTCGTCCAGGTGGATGTCGTTCCCGTACGCGCTGATTCCGTGGATTCCCACGAGGACGCTGGTCGGGCTCCCAGTGAAGCCCGTGAGGGTCACGGTGTGCTGGGACCAGTAGTTGCTGCCCGCCAGGTACCGGGAGATGGGCGCGCCCACGTCTTGCCAGATCGTCCCGCCGTCGGTGGAGACCTGGACCTGAATCCTGTCGTTGTAGGTCGCGTATCCGGTATCGTGGTACATCCAGAAGGAGAGCTGGTCGCCGATCACGGTGAGGTCCAGGGGAACCGTGTAATAGAGGCGGGCGTTGTTTCCGGTCGTGACCGAGAAGGAATTGAAGAAGACCAGGTTCGGGGCGCTGTGGGAGGGTTGGCCCGACGGATACCGAGTTCCGGCCCGTGTGGCCCAGGCGGTGGCCGTGTTCGTGCCGCCCGTACGCACCATGGCCCATCCGGCGGGAAGGGCCGGGGGGGTCGTCGTGTCGAAGTTCTGGAAGAGGCCCGTTCCCACGTAGCCGGGGGCGGTGCAGGGCGTGACGGTGGCCGCCAGACCGAAGTCCCATGTCATGCCGCCGCTCAGGGGAAGCATCGTATCAGAAAATGGGTCGTAGCCCGTGACAAAGGATGTGACCGTCAGGGTGTAGGCGATCCCGTCCACGAGGGTGATGGAGTAGAACCCGGTCACCGGGTCGGTCCAGATCGTGGTGCCCGGGTAGCCCGGCCCGGTGATCTGGACGGAGGCATAGAGCGGCCATCCGGTGTCGCCGTCGTAAACGTGACCCGAGAGAACAGAGCTGGGCGCGGGCGCAAGCGCGAAGTTCTGGGTCGTGGTGGCGCCCTCGGCGATGGCCACGCCGTTCACCGTCTGCGGCAGGTAGCCGAAGAGGCTCGCCGTCACGTCGTAGGTGCCCACGGCGATGGGGCTGATCTGGTAATTCCCGGAGAGGTCCGTGGTGGCCTCGTAGATGAGCCCTCCCGATTCGGCGTGCACCAGGGCCCCCATCAGCGGAAGCCCCGTTCCCTGCTCCGTCACGGTCCCCTGAAGGATCCCGCTGGGCGTGGAGGGGGTGAGCGTCATGCAATTCGAAAGGGCGCTGAAGCACGACACGTTGGAGCCCACGGCCTGGATGCGGTAGTAGTAGGTCAGGCCGTCGATGGCGGAGCTGTCGGTGTACGTCACGGTGGGCGCCGTGACCGTCGCGATACGGGTGAATCCGGCGTCGCACCCCGACTCGTTCCGGTACACGTCGTAGGTGGCCGCGTTCGTCACCGCTCCCCAGGACAGGTCGTTGGAATTGCTGCCCGCCGTTCCCACAAGGACCGGCGTGCCGATGGAAGGACACGCGGAGGAGTCGGTGTTCACGACGCTCGTGCAGGCGATGGCGTGGCGGTTGAAGGCGGCGAAAATGGCCGTGGCGTGGGGTGTCCCGTTGGCCAGGTTCCCGTCGTCGTCGTCGATGACCCGGAAGGTGCTGAAGTAGTTGGTCGCGCCGCACCCGTGGGTCGTGGCCAGAGAGGGGCACGTGTACGCGGAACCCGATGTGCCCCGGCTCCTGTACCAGAGTTTGTCCACGTGGAGCCAGGAGGTGTTCAGGTCCATCCCCCAGGTCACCAGGTCCCGGACGGCCAAATCCCAGAGGGCTTCGGAAGAAATGTACGACTCGCAGTGGCCCTCGTAGCCGCAGGGGCCGTAATAGGAGCCCGAAGTGTTGCAGTGGAAGCCCGAGGAGCCGCTCAACATGGTCGGGACGGCGGGCGTGTTGCTCTGGTGGGCGGCGTAATCGATGTCCCGGATGCCCGAGCAGGAGAGGCAAGGGTCTCCGTAGCCCGAGCAGTTGGCGCCAATGAAGAAGCCGTTGCCCGCGCAGGAATTGTGGGTTTGCAGGACGGCCGTGAAATCGCCGTACGTCTCCCCCGTTCCCTTTTCCGGCGAGGCGCCGTTCCCGTCGTTGTAGTCCATGCCGTGTCCCCATTCGTGGAGGGACACACCGGGAAGTTCGCCCGTGTTCTCGCAGGTCCAGGAGCCGTACACACCGTACTTGAAGAAGTTGACCGTGCCGGATGCGCTCGACCAGTAGGCGTTGCAGACGTCGTTGATGTTGACCCGGTCGGTGAGCTGGGCGCCGAGCCAGGCGTTGGCGGGGAGATACGAGCGGGCCTTCATCTTGATGAGGTTGACCTGGTAGAACTGGGTGCGGGCGGCGTGGGTGTTGCCCGAACCGCCGATCCCCGGCGTCACGCAGTCTCTTCCGGCGCTCGAACCGAAATCGAGGTCGCCGGTCGTGGTGGTCAGGCTGATCACGCCCGCCCCGCCCCCGGCGCCGCAGGTGACGTCCTGAATCCGGACGTACTGGCCGCTCAGGGTGGAGGTGGCGTTGTTCCCCGTGAAAAGGCCCCCGGCATCGGAAAAGAGTCCCCCGCCCAAATCCGCGAAGGGGAATGGGCGATCCACTTCGGCGGCGGGCCGGTCGTTGGGATAGACGCCGCCGTGGACCTTGCCGTAGTCGTTGGTGTCGCGGAAGGAGAGGACTTCCCCCGTATGAGCGTCTATCAGGACCTGCCAGTTGCCGATGACGCCCTCCCGGTGGAACGCTACGGTCCATGCCAACCGGTAGGCGAGGCGGTCGAAGGCCGCCGTCTCGTCCCCGGGCGGAAGCGCCACGGGCAGGACCTTCAGGTCCGGCCGGCCCAGGAATTCATCTCCCTCCTGGAATCCGCCCACGAACCCTCCCGCGATCTCGGTCGCCGTCTGTGCCGAAAGGTAGGGCTGGGGATCCAGCGAACGAATGGCCTCCGAGATGCCCTCGGCGCCTATCTGCACGAGATTCCCGTGATTCACCCGGAAGATCACGTGGGCGCCCTCGACGGGCAGTCCGTGGTAGGTCCAATCGAAATCGAGGAAGTAGAGGTAGTCGCCGATGGGGCCCGAGGCTCCCTTGTTGATCACGAGGTCGGTCGCTTCCACGCCAAAGAGGCCCGGATGGGTGTTCAAGAACGAAAGCGCCCTGGCCTCCATCCAATCCAGCGACACGTCAGGGCCCCGAAGGCCCAGATCCCCGTAGGTGAGCGAGTTCGCGCCGGGGATCCAGGGGATGCCCTGGCCCTCCAAAAGCAGGGGCCGGCCCGTGCTCCGATCCACGAGGAGAACCCAGGAGCCTCCCTCGCGGCTCAGAAACGCGTCGTAGGCCTCGGCCACGGCCTTGGCCTCGACGGCACCCAAGGCTCGAAGGCTGTCGAGGTCCGCCACGGCCGGCTGGACCCTGAGTTCCGGCTTGACGAAGGCGAGATCGTCCAGGCTGGACGCCCGGCGCTTGGCCACCTGGGCCGCGCAGGGCATAGCCAGCATGAGGACGATCAGGATCAGGACCGCCCTTTGCCACGCCATCCACCCGTCTTTCCCTCTCATGGTTCGTCCCTCCCTCTTTCCCGCAGATCTGCTGCGACGCACACTATCCCCGCCTGGCCCCACAGGAGCCTTCTGCCACGCCACGGGTTCTTGACGCGAATTCCCCGTGAGAATCTCCAAAGCCGCCCCGACGGCCGATTCCCCTCCCCGTTGATCGCGCAATGATGCGGTACCACGACCTTATGCCCAAGGGGAGAGCTTCGTCAAGGGGTGGGACAAGAAAAAGGGCGCGGAGCCGAAGCCCCGCGCCCCGAGGTGCCTCAGGAAGCGAATGTCAGTTCTGGGAGGGCCCGTCGGGCTCCCCTCCGCCGCAGGGCGGGTTGTCGAGGGTGTTGGTGTCCACGATGGCCGAGTACACGCCCATCGTCGTGTTCGTCAGGTACGCCCGCGCGCGGTGGCGGCGGCTGTCGTACGTCGCGTAGATGTAGGTCGGGTCCGCCGGATTCGTCCAGAACGCCGTGCCGCCGTTGGCTACCACCCCCGTCCCCTCGAAGGTCATCCCCGCGTAGGGTCCGGACAGGACGATCCACCGGTACGCGCCCGTCTGCTTCCACACGCACAGCTGGGCCCGGTTCGTGTAGTCGTAGAAGTTCATGTCGAAGGGGATCGTGACCTGGATCAGCACCGTGTCCGTCGCCGTTGAGCCCTGCCCGTCCGTCACCGTCAGCACGGCCATGAAGAAGCCGGCCGTCGTGTACACGTGCGTCGGGTTCTGGTCCGTCGAGGTCCCGCCGTCGCCGAAGTCCCACGCCCAGGTGTAGACCCCGTCTCCGCCCGTGGCCGCGCCCGTGAAGTTCACCGTCAGCGGCGCCTCGCCGAAGCTCACGTCGGAGCTCGCCGTGGCCACCAGCGTGTCGTACGCCACGTGCATCGTCACCGGAACGTTGATCCGGCCGTAGAGCGTGTTGTTGTTCACCACCAGCGTCGCCAGGTAGTCGCCCGGCGCCAGACCTGTGGCGTCGAAGTCCACCGTGATGGCCTCCGACGTGTTCGCCGCCACCGTCCCCGTGGTGGGAGTCTCCGAGAGCCACGGCACGTCGCCGGAGCCGAAGGTCGTGAAGGCCAGGCAGTCCACCTCGGCCCCGCCGGGGAAGGCGCCCACGAGGGTGCTGGCGCCGGTGGCCGTGTCGATGGTGCGAAGTTCGCCCGAGGTGGTGTAGGCCGCCCAGTACAGGATGCCCGAGATGTCCTCGAAGTCCATTCCCTGCGCGTAGTTGGCGTTCACGCCCAGGCCGCCCACCACCGTGCCGGCGCCCGTGGCCGGGTCGATGTGAATGAGCGAGTCGGTCACGATGTCCACGCCGTACATTTCGCCCGCCACGTTGATGGCGATGTCGATGATGCCCGGAGCGTTGGTGATCTGCCCCACTACCGTGGCGGCGCCCGTGGACGGATCAATGGTGTAGAGCGTCGAACGCGTGATGTCGGTGGACGAGCCGTAGAGGGTGCCGTCGTTGGAGCCAGTCAGACCCGTCCAACTTTCACCGCCGAGGGGCGTGCAAGGGCCGATGACGGTGACGGTGCGGGTGGCCGTGTCGATGGCGCAGAGCTGGTTGGTGTCGTAGTCCACGGCGTACATCGTCGTCGTGTCGCCGTTCAGGAAATCGCCGCCGAAGAAGCTGTAGCTGCCGTAGCTCCCGAGGTCGGTCCAGGTGCCGGGGATATCGATGTCGGGCCACTGAACGAGGTTGGTTCCTGGATAGATGTTGCAGCCGTAGGCGGGCTCGCCCAGAAGGGCGGCCACCGGCCTCATGGTCTCCGTACCGGGCTTCTTTTCGCCCTGGAATTGGATGGCCGGGGCGCGTCCGATGCTGGTGCCTTCCTTGCCCGCTTCCCACTTCTTCTCCATCTTCCTGGCCAGCATCTCCTGCCCCTTGACGGAGAAGCGCCGCGCCGGGGCCAGCACGTGGCCGTCCCGCTCGCGGATATCGAAGGTGGCGTCGGCTCCGCCCGTTTCGCTCAGGGTCAGGGTCACGCTGGTCGTTGGGGCCGAGGGGCTTACCGTCACTTCGATGGGAGACGGAGTGGCCTCCAGGCGTCCCGTGGGAAGGTGGAAATCCTGCCACACGGCGCCGAAGGTGGGGACGGCCACCGTGGCCGTGTCGGGGCCGTAGCCGGTCATGCTGGCCGTCAGGTCGCTCGGGTTGTCCGCCGCGTAGAGGCAGTAGAAGCCGTCGTCCAGGGCCGGGTCATCCGGTGTCGCCGCGGTAGCGGCCGCCGTGCCGGAAGCCGCGCAGATCACCGCGGCGCCGTTCAACGGGTTGTTCGTGTTGGCGTCGTAAACGTTGCCCACAACCAGGCCACCGGTTTCCGGAGCGATACACCCGACCGAAATCGGCGGGGCATTCGAGTAGCTGAGGCTCACGTCATCGATGTACCAACCGGGGTAGGTGACGCTCGAATCGGAGCGGAAGTGGAAGCGGAGCCGGAAGGTGGACACGGCGTACGTGGAGGCCAGAGTCACGGACTTCTTGGCCCAGGCGAGGTCGATGCTCCCGGAAACCTCGCCGTAAACCCGCGTCCAGTTGGTGCCCGAGTCGTTGCTGACTTCCACGCTGGCGTAGTCGTAGCCGGATTCGCTGCGCAGATACTGCCACCAGTCGAGGGTGATGGAATTCCCGGCTCCTGCCGAGAGGTCGATCACGGGGGAAGTCAGGTATCCGTTTTCGCCGTTGCCGTAGTTGCCGCTGAGGTTGGTGGCCCAGACGTTGACGCCCGAGTGGGCGGCTCCGGGACCGGAGGTGGGCGTGCCCCAGGCGAAGGACGTCGTACCGCTCACGGCGTAACCGCCGTTGTTGGCCTCGAAGTCCTGAGAGTAAAGGACGGTCGCCGGAGGAATGGCGGCCACGGCCACGCCCACGTCGTCCACGTAGTATCCGGGGTAGACCACGCTGGAGTCGGAGCGGAAGCGGAAGCGGATCTGGAAGGCCGCCGTGGCGTAGGTGGCGTCGAGGACCACGGTGTGCTTCGTCCACGCCGTGTCCACGGCGCCGGAGACCTCGCCGTACACGCGCGTCCACGTCGTCCCGTTGTTCGTGACCTCGACACTGCCGTAGTCGTACCCGCTCTCGGAGTTCAGGTACTGCCACCACTCCACGATGGGCACCTGGCCCGCGTAGGCGCTCAGGTCGATGACCGGGGAGGTGATGTAGCCGTCCTCGCTGTTGTTGTAGTTTCCGCTCAGGTTGGTGGCCCAAACGTTGGCGCCCGAATGGGCCTCACCCGGCCCGCTGGTGGGAGCGCCCCAGGCCCAGGAGGTGGTCCCGCTCACGGCGAAGCCGCCGTTGTCGGCCTCAAAGTCCTCCATCCACACGTAGTCGGGATGGTAGCCGGGGGCGTTGCAGTCCGTCAGGTTGGGGGTCAGGGGGAAGTCCTGCGTCACGTCGGTGGAGAAGGGACCCACCACCGCGCCGCCCGGATCGTAGCCGGACACCCAGGCGGAGACGGCGAAGGTGTAGGCCATGCCGTCCACCAGAGTGATGCTGTAGCCGCCCGTCAAGGGATCCGTGAAGAGGGTCGTGGTGGGGAAGCCCGGAGCGTTGATGGTGATCTCGGCGTAAAGGGGCCAGCCCGTGTTGGAATCGGTCACTATTCCGGAGACGACGTGGCTGGGGGCCGGGGCCAGGGCGAAGTTCTGGGTCGTCGTCATGCCGTCGGTGATGACGAGACCCGTCACAGCGTCCGGCACGTAACCGTACCGGGCCGCGCCCACGTCATAGTTCGGCGGGGAGACGGGCAGGGTCATGCTGTAGGTGCCATCCGCCGCCGTCGTCGTGTTCACGGTGATGGTCCCGTTGGTGGCCGTCACCGTGGCGCCGGAGAGTGGAAGAGCCGTGGCCGCATCCGTCACCGTGCCCGCCAGGGTCCCCGTCGGGCCGACGGAGCAGGAGCCGAACTTGAAGGCGCCGATCCGCGTTTCCCAATCCCAACCGCCCGTCGAATACTCGGTGGTGTACCAGAACGTGCAGTCGTCATAGGGGTCGATGCTCATGCTGGAGTAGTCGCCCCAGCGGTTCACCCCCGTCTGGGAGGCGGCACCCAGGTACATCAACGCTTCACCCTGGCTCAGTTCGCCCAGGGGGTCGCCCGCCAGGCGGCCGGCGTAGTAAATGGAGGGATACATGGTGGAGGCGTCGGAGACGCTGTAGCCCACGGCCAGGTTCCCCATGTGGTCCTGCGCCGCGCTGCCCATCCAGCGGTGGTAGGTGTCCGCCGGGGCGAAGGTGCCCTGCTGGTAAATGTACCAGTCGGGCTGGGTGGAGTCCTTGCGCACTTCGTACCAGCGCACTCCGGCCCGGCTCGATCCAGCGTTCACCGTGTGGTTCACCACCATGGACTCGTAGGAGCCGAAGTTGCGGTATTGCAGCCGGTACATCAGGCGGTCCGCGATGGCGTCCACGGCCTGCGTGGTGCCGGGCTGGGGAATGCAGTTTCGCGTTCCGGAGCAGAGGATGTCCCAGTTGTTCGTCGGAAGGATGAGGTCGGGCTGGCCCGCCACGCCCAGGGTCAGGGTCCCGGTGGACCAGTTCGTGGTGGCCTTCCAGATTCGGAGGGCGTCGTTCGGGGGGATCCAGGAGGAGTCGTCCACCTGCATGATGTAGCAGGGCGATCCGGCCGGAGGGTTGGTCATGCCTTCGAAGTGGGCCGGCAACTGGCCGCCGAAATTCAGGTCCACGGCGCCCAGGTTCACCTTCAGCATCCGGGCCGTGGGGCTGCCCGTGATCATCTGGTCCGCCTCGAAGACGCACACGCCCGCGCCCGCCCAGGAGGACATGTTGGCGAACTGGTTCACCGTCATGTAGTAGCCGTCGGGCCAGATGCCGAACTTCGGGTAGTCGTTCATGTTCGTGGCGTCGTACTCGTAGCAATAGAGGTACCACGCCCCCGTGGGATCGGCCGTCTGAGAGACGGCGATGGCCACGTAGTACGGATCGGGCAGAGCGAACTGGCTGATGACCCACCGGTTCCGGAAGCGGTCCCACAAAACGATGGGGTCCCCGTCGTTGTTCGTCGCGCACGGCCCGCCCAGGGAAGACCAGATCGTGTTCCCCGCGATCGGCCCCAGGACCTGCGTGGCCGTGTAGGGAACGGTGGAGCGGTTGATCTGCCACGCCGCCAGGTGGAGGTTCACCCACTGGACGTAGTGGTCGGGGCCGATGTCGCCCTCTGTGTCCGGCGGGGCCACGCCCGCCAGGTTCCCGATTCCCGCAAACTCCGCCACCGTCCCCGGCATGGCGTACATGCCGTGGGAGGACTGGACAGCCGGATCGCCCTCTTCGGAAGACGGCGCGGCGGTCATGGTCCCCTTCTGGAGAGCGGGGTTGGGGATTTCGCGGTTCCCGCCGGGAGCCGCCATTTCCGTGGCCGGCGGAAGGTCCCTCAAGGGAGGCGACACCGCCACCCCGTGGGGATAGAACACCTGCGTCTCGCCGGCGCCCGCGAGCGGGGCTTGCGCCATCGCGCCCACCGCCGTCAGGACCAGGGCAAGACACACCACCACCCATGCTGTCCTTCTCATGCCGTTCCCTCCCTTTCCAAGAAAGCCAGACGAAAACCGGAGCCCCCGGACCCGGGCCCCCCGGATGACCGCACTTCGATTGCATTCCTGTTGCCGGATGTGCTCGTGGTCCAAGGCCTCCCCCGCGAAGCGCATGGAACCTGACTTGTCGCGGACACGCCGGTGAATCCGTCTGAGGGCAGACTACGGGGGAATCTCGAGAAAGTCAACCTGTCCCCTTGGGAAGGAGAAGAGCGCGAGAACAATGCCCCAGGGACTGGTTTCGGATCGTTGCCGGCCGATGTCCCGGTTCAGATCCCGCGCCCTCCGGTGCGGCGCTTGAGAGGGGCCCTTCGACGTCCGGGGTGTGGGACGCTATATTTTCACCAGCGGGAGGCAACGTCGTGAGAGAACGCATCCGGACTGCCCTGCAGTCGCTGGCCCCTGCCCGCGTCGTCTTCGGAGAGGCGGCGTCCCGCGGCGAGCGAGTCTACCTGGTCGGGGGGGCCTTGAGGGACCTGGCCCTGGGCCTCGAACCCGTGGACGTGGATTTCGTTTCCCCCAACCCTTACGAACTCGCCTCCTCCCTGGCCGATGGAGCGGGCAAGCGGGTGGTCTCCCTCGGAAAGGAGGCGGCCCCCACCTATCGCGTGCCCCTCGACGCGGCGGTTCTCGACTTCACGGCCTTGCAGGGCGGAGGCATCGAGACCGACCTCCTCCGGCGCGACTTCACCTTCAACGCCCTCGGATACGATCCCCGGACCCGGGAGATCCTCGATCCGGCGAACGGACTCGGCGACCTCGACGCCGGACTCATCCGGCTGGTCTCGGAGCAGGCCCTGGAGGACGACCCCGTCCGGGTCCTCCGGGCCTACCGCTTCCTGGCGCAGCTTCCGGAATTCCGGCTGGAGGCGGACACGGAGAGACTCCTCGGCTTCCGGGCCGGCGCTCTCTTGGATGCGCCACCCGAGAGGCTCCACCTGGAGCTGGAGCGTCTCTTCGAGGGCGACGCGGCGGGACGGGCCTGCCGGGCCATGGCCGAGTCCGGCGTCCTCTTCGTGCTCTTCCCCGAACTGAAGCGGCTGGACGGGCTCGCGCAGAACGACTACCACCACGCCGATGTGCTCCGCCACTCTTTGGAGGCCCTGGCGGAATTCGACGGCCCGCCCCGTTGGGCCGAGCGCCTCGGGCTCCCCCGCTTCGGTGCGCGCCAGAAGGAAGTCCTCCGCCTCTCCCTCCTCCTGCACGACCTCGGGAAGGCCGACACCCGCACCGTGGGCGAAGATGGAAAGGTCCACTTCTACGGACACTCCAAACCTTCGGCCGATCGGGCCTCGGACATCCTTCGGCGCCTGCGCTTCCCCAACGCCGTCGCCGAGCAGGCCGCCACCCTGTGCCTCCACCACCTCCGGCCGCTGGCCCTCCTCAAGACCTCTCCGAGAAAGACCGCCGTCCGCCGCCTGATCCACTCCCTCGGGGAACTCCTGCCGCTCCTTTTGGCCCTGTCCTACGCGGACAAGTCCGCCGCCCGTGGTAAGGACCGCCGGGAGAACCTGGAGGAACTGGGCTCTCTGATCCGGGAGGTCCTGGACGTGGCGGCCCGGGAAGGCGAGGAGATCCGCCACCTCCCGAAGTTCGTGGACGGCCTGGAGGCGTTGGAGATCCTGGGCATGCCCCGCCCGGGACCGGACCTGGGGCGCGCCCTCGACGCCCTCCTGGAGCGCCAAGTGGAGGGCGCCGTGTCCACGAGGGAGGGAGCGGTGGCTTTCCTCCGGGATTGGCGCGACCGGCACCTGGCTCCCAAGTCCAGGTAGGCTCCCTCCGTCGAGGGATCCGCGCTGAACGAAAAGACGGCCCGCAGCGCAGACAATGGCTCGTCCTTTCGCTCTCCGAGAACCCGGCCCCCTCCTCCCCCGCCGTCTCCCCGTGGTACCCTTCCCACCCATGTGGCGCCGGGACTTCGAATTCGACCTTCCCTCCGAGCGCATCGCCCGCTATCCCGCGAGCCCGAGGGACGCTTCCCGCCTGCTGGTCCTTCCCCCCGCCGGGGACCCGATCCACGGCCGCTTCCGCGCCCTGCCCTCGCACTTCTCTCCGGGGGACGTTCTGGTCCTCAACGACACGAAGGTCATCCCGGCGAGGCTCCTCGGCGCGCTTCCCGGCGGCGGCCGGGCGGAGGTGTTCCTGCTGAAGCCCGCCGAGGACGGGGAATCCTGGGACGCTCTCGTGAAGCCCGGGCGCAAGTTGAAGGCGGGAGCCTTCGTGTCCCTTTCCGGCGGGTCGGCGGGTTTGGAAATCCTGGCCGCGGCCGGGGAGGGCCGCCGGAAGGTCCGGGCCCGCGGGGCGAATATGGAGACCCTGATCCGCGCCTTCGGCTCCACGCCCCTGCCGCCGTACATCGCACGCCCTCCGGAGGAAAAAGACGCCCGGAGGTACCAGACGGTCTACGCCCGCGAAGGGCGTTCGGTGGCGGCCCCCACGGCGGGGCTCCACTTCACGCCGCGGGTCCTCCGAGCCCTCGAAACGGGTGGCGTGCGCGTCGTGCGCCTACGCCTGGACGTGGGCCCGGGGACCTTCAAGCCCGTGACCGCCGAAAGGGTGGAAGACCACCGGATGGACCCGGAGCCCTACGCGGTTCCGGAAGAGACGGCCCGCGAGGTGAACGCCGCCCTGGCCGAAGGGCGCCGCGTCGTCGCGGTGGGCACCACCGTCACGCGGAGCCTGGAGGACCAGATGCGCCGCCATGGAACCGTGATTCCAGGGGAGTACGAGACGGATCTTTTCATCACGCCCGGATTCCGCTTCCGTGCCGTATCCGGCCTGGTCACGAATTTCCACCTCCCGGGCTCCACGCTGATCATGCTCGTCTCGGCCCTCGCCGGAAGGGAGCGCGTCCTGTCGGCCTACCGCGAGGCCGTGGCCCTTAACTACCGCTTTTACTCTTACGGGGACGCCATGCTCGCGTGGGGGGCGCAGGGGCGGTAGCGGGCGGCCCCGTGCTATCCTCCCCCCATGGCCATCGAACTCCTGCACCCCGCGTTCGTACACTTCCCCATCTCCCTCAGCGCCGTCGGGGCGGGCCTCCTCCTGTATGGGCGGATCCGCGGCCGGGAAGAGGCGTGGCGCTTCGGGCTTGCGGCCCTCCTGATGGGCTCCGCCCTCTCCGTGCCCGCCTACCTGACGGGTCAGGTGGCGCGCGCCGTCATGGAAGATTCGGAGCGGTTCCTTCGCGCCGAAGCCGCGGCGGACCTCCACGAGGACCTGGGCCTCCTGACCCTGGGGGCCCTGGTGGCCCTGGGGATCTTGAGCGGGCTGGAACTCGCCAAGAAGCGGACCGTGCGTTCGGGCCCGTGGGGGCTCCCCTTCCTGGCGCTGGCCGCGGCGGTCCTGGTGGCGGTCACGGCCATGCAGGGAGGGCGGCTCGTCTTCGAATACGGCGTCGGGGTCCGCGCGGAAGCCCCGAAAAACGTCACGCCTCCACCGACCGGGTGAATCCCCCGCCCTCCGCGTCGTACTCCTCGAAGACCGCCGGGGGACCCGGCGGGAGCGGCCGGCCGGTCAGGCGGCAGAACCTGCGCGCCAGCCCCCTTCGCCGGGGATCTGGGTGGCAAAGGGCGAGGGACAGGTCAGAAGGGTCCACGCCTTCCGGTTCGGGACAGCCGCTCGAGATCATCCGGCAGAGGGCCCAGAGGGTGCCCGCCTCGAAGGGTTCCTCGTGAAGGAACGGAACCAGGAGGGGTGCAAAGGCCGGCCCGAGGTCCGGGCGGGCCGAAAGGATTTCCCCGATGGCTTCCGGGGCCATGCGGCAGAGGTTCCCCGACTCGTCGTTCATCATCCAGAAGAGGCCGCGCAGGATTTCCGCGAGGGACGGGTCCGAAGGGGGAAGGGCTCTGGCGGCCCGTCCCAGCGCCTCGACCGCCCGCCACTTCAACAAATCGTCCGGACGCTGGAGGAGCTGGACCAGCTGGCGAAGGAGCCGCCCGGCGGGGAGGCCTTCCGAGAGAAGCCATTCGCAATCCCGCGCCGCGAGGCGGTCCTCGATGATCCGCTTCAGGGCTCTCCGGTCCATCCGGTCCTCCGATGGGGGACTTCCTTCTCCTGCGGCCGCCCACTCCACTGGAAGCCTTTCATCCAGATGCCATCAACCATGGCCAGGATACGCCGCAGCGGTTTGGGCCCCCTTCCGTCCCTGGCGCCTGAACCACCCCACAATCTGGTTCTCGGCTCCGGGCTCCGCGCCTTCTCCGATCCTCAGGCCGCTGGGCATGCCCACGTGGCCGCCCCGTGCGGTCCAGCGGACCGTCAGGAGGGGCGAGGCCTTGATCAGCCACGGTACGGCCGAGCCCGCGGGAACCATGGGGTCGTAGGGAGAAAGAAGAAGAAGGGCGGGGCGCGCGAGGCGGTGGAGGAGGGGGCCCGCGCTGGCCCGCTCGTAGTAATCCGCTGCGCCCGCAAAGCCATGCCGCGGGGCCACCACCGCCTCGTCGAAGGCGCGAATGGACCGAATGTTTCGCACGCCGTCCGGCGGAAGCAGGTGGGGGCGGCGCGATGCGGTTCTGTCGTACATCTCGAAAAGGGACCTCAGCAGATACCTCCGGTAAATCAAGGCCCCCGGCCGGTCGATCCAGTCGGCGCACGCGGAGAGATCGAGGGGAGCGGAGACGGCCGCCAGGGCGCGGACCCGGGGATCGGGCCGGAGACAGCCGTACCTCAGCGCGAGGTGGCCTCCGAGGGAATAGCCCAGGACGTAGACGTCCGGATGGTCGCTCGTCTCGGTAGAAGCGAGGGCCGCCTCCAGGTCCTCCACGAGGCCGGCGTGGTAGAAGTCCTCCCCGTCCCGGGCCGCGCCCCGGAGGTTGAGGCGAAGGCAGGACAAGCCGGCGGCCTCCGCCGCCCGGGCCGCCCGGCAGGCGTAGTAGCTCGACGCCGTTCCCCCGAGCCCGTGGACGACCACGAGGAGGGGCGTTCCCGCCCCGAGGTTCCGGTACAGGCCCGTCAGCCTCACGGAGCCCGCACGGGCATCTTGAACAAGGGAGGTCCACGGCCCTGCTTCGGGCGCCCGTTCGGGCCTCAGCCCGTGGGCGATCCTCGGCGCGAGCGTCCAGTAGTGGCCCAGGATCGCCTGCACGCGGCTCCGCGCCTGGATGTCCGTGCCGTTCATCGCTCCCCCGTCCCGCTGGTTTCACCGTCCGCCCGACCGGTGGCCCACCGCAATTCGGCCGCCGCCATCCGCTCCTCGTACACCGCGCGAACTTCGCGGAGGCGCGCTTCGCTGAGGCCCGTTTCGGCGTCGAGCAGGTCCGTGATCGTCCCGGCGCCCTCGGCGTACCGCTCCCTGGCCATTCGGAGGCTCTCTTCCGCCTCGCGCACGAGATCCCGGACCGCGAGCACGGCGGCCCTGGACTCCTCGGCCCGAGCCAGCGCGGCGAAGGCCTCCTGTTCCACCGCGAGTACGACCCATAGCGCCTCGCTCTCGGATCGGGCCAGCTCGGCGCGCGCCCGAGCCAGGTCGTGACCCCGGGCGAAGCCCGTGAAGACGGGAACGGCCAGCGCGATCCCGAGGGACCAGTCCCTGTCGCCCGGGAAGAAGCCCTGGTCGAGGCGTCCGTAGGAACCCTCCAGCCGGACCTTCGGAACGAACGCGCTGCGAGCCGCCTCCACGCGGCGCCGCCCGGCCTCCACGCGCTGAACGGCCCCGTCCAGTTCGGGCCTCTCCGAAAGGGCCGCGGCGAGGGCCTCTCCGACCGAGGGAAGGGGGGCATCGGCCGGTGTCCGCGGATCGTGCCGAATCGAAAGGGGCGTCTGGGGAGGGCGGCCCATGGCCGCGTTCAGCGCTCCCATGGCCACGGAGACGTCGGAGGAAGCCCGCAGGAGGGCCACCCTGGCCTCGGAGGTCCGGACCCGTGCCCTCAGCACGTCGGCCAGGGGCGCGTCCCCCGTCTCCCTTCGGGCCAGGGCCATGCGCTCGTGCTGCAAGGCGCGCTCCAGGACCTTCTCCGCCACGCCGAGGGACTCCTGGGCCGCCAGCGCACCGTAGAAGGCTTTGTGGACCGAGAGGACCACCTTCTGCCTCGCCTCCTCGCGCGCGTGCAGAGCGCCCCAAGTCCCCGCCGCGGCGTGGGCGGCCTCGGCCCGCCTCAGTCCGCCGTCGAAGAGCGTGTACGTGCCTTTCATCGCGAGGGAGTGCTGGTTGACCGGGCCGATGACGGGTGAAATGCCCCCCGCGGGAGCCGCTTCGCCGGTGAGGGCGGAGGGCAGGAAGGCCCGGCTCTCGAAGCGCCGGGAGGCGGCCTGAAAATCCAGGCGGGGAAGGTAGGCGGAACGGGCCGCGCTCTCCGCCTCCCTTGCCGCGAGGAGCCCGTGTCCAGCCGCCTCGAGGAGGGGATTCGCCCTCAGCGCCTCCTGAACACAGGCTTCGATGCCCATCGGCTCCGCCGGCGGCTCCTGGGCGGGCGAGGGGTTGGGCGCCGCCGCCGCCGCGGAGAAGAGGACGAAGAGGACGAGTGAACCGCGTGAAGGGACGTGACGCATGGGACGCCTCCTTAGGCGAGGGTTTTCTTGAACCTCTGCGCGGCCAGGGCGAGGAGCGAGGCCCCCAGCACCGCCAGGGCCGCCATCTGGGGCCAGAGCACCTCAAGGCCCACCCCCTTGAGGAAGACGCCTCGGAGAATGACCAGGAAGTACCGGAGCGGGTTGAGAAACGTGAGCCATTGGACCGCCTCGGGCATGTTGGCGATGGGATAGATGAATCCGGAGAGAAGGATGGCCGGCTGCATGAAGAAGAAGGCGGTCATCATGGCCTGCTGCTGGGTTAGGCTCACCGTGGAGATGAAGAGGCCCACTCCCAGGGTCCCCATCAGGTAGAAGACCGTGGAAACGAGGAGAAGGAGGGGATTGCCGACGATGGGGACGTCGAACCAGAAGACCGCCACCACGCTGATCAAGACCACGTCGAACAGGCTGATCAGCACGAAGGGAACGGTCTTGCCCAGAATGAACTCCGCCCGGCCGATGGGGGTCACCATGATCTGTTCGATGGTGCCGATTTCCTTCTCCCGAACAACGGCCATGCTCGAGAGAAGAATGGAGAGGACCATCACCAGCAGGGCGATGACGCCCGGCACATAGAAGTTGCGGCTCTCGAGATTGGGGTTGAACCAGGCGCGCGACGCCATGGCCACGGCCGAGGGAGTCACGGCTCCCCCCGGCGTCCTGCGCGCGCGCTCCCACAGGATCTCGGCGCCGAAGTCCGCGGCGATGCGCGCCGCATAGCTCAGGATGACCGAAGCCGTATTCGAATCGGTGCCGTCCAACAGAATCTGGACGCGCGCCGTGCGGCCCGCCCCAAGGTCCCCCCCGAAACCGCGATTCATCCGAAGGACCGCCTTGACCTCCCCCCGGTCCAGGAGGTCGGCCACTTCCGACTCGCTGTGCACGCGGACGACGAAATCGAAGTACCCGGAGCCCCCGAATCGCGAAAGGAGTTCGCGGCTCGCGGGGGTCTCGTCTAGGTCGTAGACCGCCGTCCGGACGTTCCGGACGTCCGTGGTCACCGCGTACCCGAAGATGAGCACCTGCACGACGGGGATCACCAGAAGGATGGCCCGCATCCGCGGATCCCTCGCGATCTGGATGAACTCCTTGATGAGCATGTGCTTCAGGCGCTCGCCCACGGAATCTCCTTCAGGTCACTCCAGGCGTTTCCGGAACGCCCGGAGAGCCAGAACGGTCATCCCCACCGCGAAGAGGAACAGGAAGACCCCTTCGCGCCACAGGACCGAGATGCCCACTCCCTTCAGGAACAGGCCCCGCAGCAGGTTGATGAAATACCGCGCGGGGATCAGGTAGCTGACCGCCTGAAGGGCCTTCGGCATGTTGGCCACGTCGAACATGAAGCCCGAGAGAAGAAACGCGGGGAGGAAGGTCACGACAAACGCGACCTGGCTCGCCAGGAGCTGGTTCTTGGCCCGGATGCTGATGACGAGCCCCAGGGAAAGGGCGCCGGCGAGGAATACGGCGGACATGGCCACCAAGAGGGGCGGAAAGCCCCGGAACGGCACGCCGAAAAGGTACCGGCCCACGGCCACCGAAAGCGCCATGTCCACCATGCCGATGGCGAAGTAGGGGACGAGCTTCCCCACGACGAGTTCCGGGCCCCTCAGGGGCGTGGAGATGAGCTGCTCCATGGTGCCCGTCTCCCACTCCCTCGCCACCGTCAGCGAGGTCAGGAGAGCGGCGATGATCATCATGATGACCGCGATGAGGCCCGGGATGATGGCGTGCTTCGATTCCATCTCCGGGTTGTACCAGACCCGGGACCGCACCTCGATGGGCGGTGCCTGGACGAGGCCCGTGGCCCTCTCGAACTGCTTCCTCCTCACCTCGCGGCCGTAGGAGGAGAGGACCGCGTCCGCATAGGAGAGGACGAGCGTGGCCGTGTTGGCGTCCGCGCCGTCCGCCAGGAACGCGACCTCGGCCCCCGCCGCCGACGCCAGGTTCTCCGCGAAATTCCGCGGAATCACGAGGGCCGCCAGGACCTCGCCGCGGTCCAGGGCGCTCTCGATATCCTCGTAGCGGGAGGCGCGGCTCTCGAGGGTGAAGTACCGCGACGCTTCGAACCTCGATACGAGGTCCCGGCTCTGGGGCGTGCCGCTCTGGTCCCAGACCGCGAGGGGGACATCGTCCACGTCGAGCGTGAGCGCGTACCCGAAGAGGAGGAGAAGGACCATCGGGAGGGCGATGCTGATGCCGAGGGCCCTTGGGTCCCGCATCACGTGGAGGAACTCCTTCCTCGCCACGGCCCATGTGCGGCGCAAGTTCACGGATGGCCTCCGAGTCGGGTGGTCCCGCGCTTCGGCGTCACTGCGAGAACTCCTTCTGTGAGGCCTCTTCCCGGTCCCGCCGTTCGATGAGGGAGACGAAGACGTCCTCGAGGGAGGGCGGGACCGGCTCGATGGAGGAAACGCTGAAACCGGAAGCCTCCAGCCGCCCGCGGACCAGGGGGACAAGGTCCCGGGCGCTGGCGACGACGGCGTGGACGTCCCGCCCGAAGAGGGCCGCGTCCTTCACGCCCTCGACGCCCTCGATCACGGCGAGGGCCTCCTGGGGCCGGTCGCACCGGACCTCTAGGACCGCGTCGCCCATGAAGCGCTCCTTCATCTCGGAAGGGGTTCCCGCCGCCACGAGCTCCCCGCGATAGATGAGGCCCAGCCGGTCGCAGTACTCGGCCTCCTCCATGTAGTGGGTGGTGACGAAGACGGTGGTCCCCCGATCGGCCTCCACGTGGATGATGTCCCAGAAGTTCCTCCGGCTGACGGGGTCCACCCCCGAGGTGGGCTCGTCCAGAAAGAGGATGGCCGGCTCGTGGAGGAGGGCGCAGCCCAGGGCCAGGCGCTGTTTCCATCCTCCCGGCAGGGAACCGGTGAGGCGGCCCCGGAGCGTACCGAGACCCGCCATGTTCAGGACCCACGCCTTCCTATCCTCCCGCTTCCCTTTCGGAATGCGGTAAATCCCGGAGAAGAAGTCGATGTTCTGCTCCACCGTCAGGTCGTCGTAAAGAGAGAACCTCTGGCTCATGTAGCCGATGTGGGCCTTGATCTTCTCGGCCTCGGCGGAGACGTCGAAGCCCGCCACCGACCCCCGCCCCGAGGTCGGGGCGAGGAGGCCGCAAAGCATCCGGATAGTCGTGGACTTTCCGGCTCCGTTCGGGCCCAGGAAACCGAAGATCTCCCCCTGCGCCACCTCGAGGCTCACGGCGCGGACGGCCGTGAACTCCCCGAACCGCCTCGTGAGCCCCTCGAGACGTACCGCCACGGCGTGCCCCACGGCTAGGCCCCTCCTTCCCGGGCATCCACCCCGCGCCGCGCCACCTGGGCCATAAAAACATCCTCCAGGGAGGGCTCGGCGGGGCGCACGCCCTGGAAACTCACGCCTCCGGCGGTGAGGACTTCGGCCACGATCCGCTCGCCCTCGCCCGTTTCACCGACGGCGGCGTGGATGCGGTCGCCATACGCCGCCACGTGGCTCAGGCCCGCTTCCCTCAGGAGCCCGGCGGCCCGGCGCGCGTGGGGCGTCCGGATGGAGAGGAGGACTCCCGGAAAGAGGGCCTTCACGCCCTCGGGCGTCGAACAGGCGATCACGCGCCCCTCGTGGAGAAGCGCCACCCTGGAGCAGCGTTCGGCCTCGTCCAGGTAGGCCGTGGAGACGAGGATGGTGACGCCGTCCCCCAGAAGGCGGTACAGGATCCGCCAGAAGTCGCGCCTGGACACGGGGTCCACGCCGTTGGTGGGCTCGTCCAGAAAGAGGACCTCGGGCGAGTGGATCAGGGCGCAGCAGAGGCCCAGTTTCTGCTTCATTCCCCCCGAGAGGTTCCCCGCCCTCCGGCAACGGAAGGGGGCCAGCCCGGAGAAGCGGAGCAGTTCGGCCATCCGCCGGTCGCGCTCGGCCCGGCCCACGCCGTAGAGATCGGCGTAGAAGGCGGCGTTCTCGTCCACCGATAGGTCCGGGTAGAGGCCGAAGCGCTGGCTCATGTAGCCGATGCGGTCCTTGATGGCCTCCCCATCGCGGACCGCGTCCAGCCCGAGGACCCGGACTTCCCCGGAGGTGGGCGCGAGCACCGCCGTCAGCATCCGCAGGATGGTGGTCTTTCCCGCCCCGTCGGGCCCCACGAGCCCGAAGATTTCTCCCCTGGACACCGAGAAGGAGACGCCGGCCACCGCCTCGTTTTCTCCGAAGGTCCGGCGGAGGTTCGCCACTTCGATGGCGGGGCCATCCATCCCGCGAGGACTTCCCTGGGGCGGGGCCATTCGGTTCATGGTCCCCTCCTCCCCCGGACGGGTTGGGAGGACCGGAACGGGACCGGGACCGGAAGTGGGCATAGGGCGCCGTGCGGCGCGCCAGCGCTCATGGCCTGTGCACCTTATCGGTTTCTCCCCGCCTCGCGGAGGACCTCCGCTTCGGCGGGCATGCCGGGCTTCAGTTCCTGATCCGGGTTGGCCAGATCGATCTTGACCCGGTAAACGAGCTTGACCCTCTCCTTGGGCGTCTGGACCGTTCGCGGGGTGAACTCGGCCTCGTCGGACAGAAAGGCGAGGGTGCCCGGGTAGGTCTTGCCCGGGTAGGAATCGGTGGTGACGGAGACGCTCTGCCCCAGCTTGACCTTCCCCAGGTCGGATTCGTCCAGATAGGCCCGGAGGTAGACCCGGCCGAGGTCGGAAACCGTCAGCACGGGCGACCCGGCGGCCAGCACCTCCCCCGGCTCGGCGTGCTTGGCCAGCGCCAGACCCGAAAGGGGCGAATACAACTCCGCGAATCCCCTCTGGACGCGAGCCAGGTCCAGGGCCTTTTCCGCCGCCGCGAGTCGCGCCTTCGCCGCCTCCACCTGCTCGCTCCGGGCCCCCCGCTCCAGCAGCTTGAGGCGCTCCTCCGCCTCGCTCCGCCGCGCCGAGGCGGCCTGGGAGACGGCCCTGGCGGCATCGAACTCGCGCCTGGAAATGACCTCCCGTTCGAAGAGGGCTCTCTGGCGCTCCAGGTCCTTCTCGAGCCTTTCGGCCTCCGCCGCCGCGGCCGCGTAGGCCGCCCGACCCTGGGCCACTTCCTCGGAGCGAAAGCCCCTTTCCAATTCCCGAAGGATGGCCCGCGCCGCGGCCGCCTCCGCCTCGCGCTGGGCGAGGAGGGCGTCCAGATCGGCGGATTCCAGGCGGGCCAGCAGTTGGCCCTTTTCCACTCCCTGGCCTTCGTCCACGAGGCGTTCGGCGAGGCGCCCGCCCACCCGGAAGCCGACCGGAACCTCCACGGCTTCGATGTTCCCCGAGAGGACCAGAACCCCCTCGCGAGGCGAAGAGCAGGCCCTCCAAAGGGCCACCGCCGCCGCCAACACGACCAGGGCCGCCGCGGCGGCCATGAGCTTCTTCTTGTTCATGGGCGCTTCTCCCAAGCGGAGGGCTTCGAGGGAGCCCCGTGCATGCCGACGCCGAACAGGATGAGATCGGACAGTTCCCTGGACAGGTCCTCGATCCCCACGTCCAGGAGACCTGGCTGTCCCAAAACCTCGCTGAACCGTTCCCTAAGGGTGCCGCTGGCCTGAAGGAAGATGATGGCGCCCACGATCTGAAGGTGCGCCACCAGGGGATGCACCGGACGGAAGTCCCCGCGGTCCTGCCCCTCCCGGAGGAGACCGCGCATTCGGAGGAACAGCCCGGCCATCTGCTCCAGCACCGGCGGAGGCAGATGGGGCGCGCCCGAGGCTACCTCCCGAAGCATGATCGCGGGATGTTCGGGCACCTCCCGCAGAACCCGCAGCAAGGCCGCCACGGCCGACCGCAGGCGGTCCTCGGGAGTGCCGGGACGCTGGAGCGCCGCATCGAGGGCCTCCTGGACACGGCCAAAGTTCCGGAGAAGCACATCCTCGTACAAGCCTTCCTTGTTCCGGTGGTAGTAGTAGAGCATGGCCTTGTTCACGCCGGCCGCGTGGGCGATCGAATCCACCCGGGCCCCTTCGAAACCCCGGGCGGCGAACTCCCCCGCCGCGGCGTCCAGAATGGCCCCCCGGACGTCCCGATTCATGGGCCTCCGCACTTTCCTGACCGCGTCCTCCATGGCTCCTCCTACTCAACCGACCAGTTGGTCTAACCAACTAGTTATATAATTTAACTCCCGAGCCCTCACTTGTCAAGGCTCCGCGCTCCCCCGATTCGCCCCGTTCTTGAGGGACAAGGCTGGGCCGGGGGAGGCTTCCCGGCGCGGGTGGCGGGGCCCGGGGAGGCGGGTTGTCTCGGCACGGCCGTGGCCTCGGGGGCGTCTCTGCCCCGGCCTCTGGATGAAGAAGTGAGTAGGTAAGCAGGTGAGTTGGTGGGGGAAGGGGCCGTTTCGCGGTTCCTTTCCCTCTCTCCTGCCCCCTGGCCCGCGCCGGGGAGAGGGGTCACGCGGCGGGCGGGAACATCACCTTGAGCGCCAGGGGGAGGATCTCCACGGTGGCTGGCTCCGTCAGCGTCTTCAGGTTTCCATCCACGTGGATGTAGGTGGGCCGATCCACCGAGATCTCCAGAATGTCGGTCTTGAAGGTCTTGACTCCGCTGAGCATCTCCATGCGCCTCAGAAGCACCATGGGAAGCGCGACGAAGCGCTCCATGGGCCCGTAATCGCCCAGGAGGGTCACGTCCATCAGGCCGTCGTGGAGGTCGGCGTGGGGCGTGAGGAAGAAGCCGCCCCCGGCGCACTGCCCGTTCCCGAATTCCACCAGGACCCCCTTGCTCTGGAACTCCCAGTCGCGGCCCTTCAGTTTGAAGTGCGGGTTCTTGTACGTCGGGAGGTTCTTGAGGACCACCACCAGGTAGGAAAGGATGCCCGTCAGGGTCTTGACCTTCTGGTTGTCCGCCGTCACCTGGCCGTCGAAACCCACGCCCACGGTATTGAGGAACGTGTGGGGCCCGAACCGGCCCACGTCGATGGGCTTCATGATGCCGTCCCTCAGGGTGCGGATCGCGAGGTCCATTTTCCGGTAGACACCCAGGGCGCGCGCAAAGTCGTTTCCCGTTCCCGCGGGCAGGAGGGCCAGGGCCGAGTCGGTGCCGATGAGTCCTCGGCCCGTTTCGCTGACCGTGCCGTCCCCCCCCACGCAGGCCACCACGTCGTAGGAGGCGTTGGCCCCCTCCTGGGCCAGCCGCGTGGCGTCGTCCGGGCCCTCCGTCCGGACCACGTCGTACTTCAGTCCCATCTCGCGGCACCCCGCCTCGATGGCGGGAAGCGCCTTGAGCGCTTTCCCCCTGCCCGCCGCCGGATTCACGATGATGAGCGTCTTTTTCATGGAGACAAAGTACCACGAAGTGGAGAAGGAGAGGAGGGGGGCACGGTGAAGCGAAAGACGCGGTTCTTGGAATCCTGCGCCCTCCCCGCATCGGGCGGCGCCGGACGGCGTCTGCGGATCGGTCCTGCCGCGCCGGAGTTTCCGCTCCCGCCTACATTTTTTCGGGAACCGGGATGCCCAGCAGGGTTTCGAGGCCGCTCCGAAGAAGGCGCGCGAAGATCGCGACCGTGTAGAGCCGGGCGAACCGCTTCTTCGGATCCGCCTCCTGGAGCACGGGAAACTGGTGATAGTAGCCGTGGAAGGCCTGGGCCGCGTCGAAGTACTGGCGGGCCACGATGTTCAGGTCCAACCCGTCTACCGCGGTCCGCACCTGAATCGGCACCCGCAGGAAGAGGGAAACCAGCCCCCACCCCTCTTCGTCGAAATGGGCCACGGCCTCTCTGGCGGCGGACCGGTCCCGCGGATCGGGCACCTCCAGGCCCGCCTCCCGGGCCTTTCTGAGGATGTTCTCGGCGCGCACGCAGGCATACTGGAGATACGGCCCCGTGTCGCCCTCGAAGGCCAGCGCCTGGTCCAGGTCGAAGGGGATGATCACGTTTTTCCCATAACGCACCATGTAGTACCGGAGCGCCCCCACCGACAGGGCGCGGGAGCGTTCGCCCGCCTCGGCCTCGGACAGGCCGGGCTCCCGCTTCAGAATCTCCTCCCGGGCCCTTTCCTCCAGACGGTCCAGGAGATGGTTCGCCTGGAACCCCAGGCCTTTGCGGCCGGACATTTCCACAAAGGGCTTCTGGAGGTCCTCCTCGGAGACCTGGAGAGAAGCCCCGCGCGCCATTTCGGAGCGCACGAAAGCGGTGGAGAGCGCCACCATTTCGTAGGCGAAATGGATCGAGCGATCGGCCTGGGCCTCGTAGCCCATCTGCCGCAGGCCCTCCTTCACGATCTTCTGGAGGTAGGACTGGCGCACGTCGATGACGTTGTAGACGGCCTCCCCGCCGCCGAAAGAGGGGGCGCCGGGGTCGGACTTGGAAGCGTCGGTCCGCCACACCTCCCCGACGGGCGTCCGGAAGCGCCGGTAATGGAAGTCCCTGCCGAGAAGGCCGAACTTCCAGAGCTGGTACGCCATGTCCTTGCCGATGTAGGTGACGGTGCCGTTGGAGCGCACGATGACCTTGTCGGCGTCCGACAGGCCCTTGAACTCCTCCGATTCCTGGAGCGCCATGACCCAGCACCCGCGGTTCTTGTCCTCCGACTGGTCGGGAACCCGGTGGATGGCGCCCGAGGTCTTGAGCTTCTCGAAGCAGGCCTGCCAGAACCCGATCTTCAGGATGTCGCTCTCGTGGGGCAGGACCTGGTAGGTGACCCCGAGCCTCGCCATGGTGGCCAGGTGGCACCGGACCATTTCTTCCGCCACCAGGGCGGCCATCTCCGCCGTCGGGTTGTTCCCCTCCTCCATCTGGTGGAGGGTCTCGTATCGGGCCTTCTTGTTCTCCTCGGAGGCCTCGTACCAGGGAGCCACGCGGGCGTAGAGGTCCCAGCAGAAGGAATCGAAGGGGACGTCGAGGGAGCCCGCCAGGGCCGCCTTCAAGCGCATGAGGTCCCATCCGAGGATCCGCTGGAAGCCCACGACCACGTCGGCCACCTGGACGCCCGTGTCATCGATGTAGTTCTGCACCTCCACCCGGCGGCCCAGGTACTGGAGGCAGCGCACGAGCGTGTCTCCCAGCACGGCGTTGCGCAGGTGCCCCACGTGCGCGGCCTTGTTGGGATTGATGTTGGTGTGCTCCACGATGACCTTGTCGCCCGAGGTGTAGGGGAGGAATTTCCCGGAAAGCAGGCGGTCCACGGCGTCCGCCCGGTCCAGGTACAGGTTGAGGTACCCCCCGGCCGCACGGATCTCCCGGACACCGGTGAGGGTGGCCGGCGCGAGCTCCCGCGCCAGATCCGCCGGGTTGCGCCGGAGGGACTTGGCCAGCGCGAAGGCCACCGGCGAGGCCGCGTCGCCCATTTCGGGCCTGGGAGGGAAGGTGATGGGGATCCGGTCAGGCCGCCAGGCCGTTCCGAGCCGGTCCCGGATGGCATCCGCCAGTTCTTCCTGCCATATCGCGAGGGCTGTCAGCATGGCTCAGAATTAAAGCACACGCGGGGGCCCCGCGGAAAGGGGCCCTCCCTGCGTTCCCAGGTCCTTTCGATGGAGGGCTGGGTGGGGAAGCGTCGCGGAGGGCGAGGGGCGGGCGGCGATGGTCCCTCTACCATCTTCCCCTGCTCCCCTGCTCCCTTACTGCTCCGACGCCAATAGGGTTGACGCTCCGCAAAGGGCAGCTTCGAAGCGGGGATGGGAGAGCAGCGAGGCCAATGCCGCGGGGCTCCTTACGATACCAGCCCGCCGCGGTGGGCTTTGCCCGGCCGAGCGCCGAGAGGGAAGGGGCCAACCCCTTCCCTCTCGGATGAGTACTCCCCTACTCCCCCACTCCCCTACTCACCTACTCCCCTACTCACCTACTCCCTTACTCACTTACCTGATTACTCCCCGTCCAGATGACAGCCCATGTTCCAGCCGTCGCAGAACACTCGCCCCCGGGTGAAGCGGAACAGGCTCACGGAGGCGTTGTCCGTGGCGAAGTACCTCGCGCGCTGGGGCGGGATCCCCATGACGCGGGAGAGGACCATCCGGTTGAGGAGCCCGTGGGCCACGAGAAGGACGTGGTCGGCCGCCGCGAGTTCCTCAGCCCGGGCCTCGAAGAAGCGGTCCACCCGCTCCCGAACGTCCTGGACCGACTCCCCTCCCGGAATCCGAAAGACCGGGTCGTCCATCCAGGCGTCATAGGCCTCCGGTTCGGCCCTCCTCAATTCGTCGATGGAGCGCCCCTCCCACTCCCCGCAGTGCATCTCCCGCAGGAGCGGATCCACCACCAACCTGGGAACCCCGAGACGCTCCTGGACGGTTCGGGCCGTCTCCCGCGCCCGGCCCAGGTCGGAGGTGTAGGCCACGGGAAAGGTCGCCCCCCTCGAGGCGAGGGCCACCGCGAGGGCCGCGGCCTGGGATCTCCCCCTTTCGGACAGGGGCACGTCCACGGATCCCTGGACGCGGTTGTCGGAGTTCCATTCGGTCTCACCGTGGCGGACGAGCACGAGGAGTTTCATGGGGCGAGGTCCTCTGAAGGGTAAGGGGGAGAAAGGCCCCGCCGAGCCGGCCTCAGGAGACCTTGGCGTTCCATTCGGCCAGGACGTCCCGGAAGCGCTCGGCGAGGTGGCGCTGGGACTCGGGCCCTTCCAGGTGGGCCGCCTGGCTGAGGATCTCCTGGCACATGGTCTGAACGGCCTCCGTGCCCCGGCCGCTCTCGAGGTCGGACTTGGCGCGCCGGTAGGCCCGGAGGATCACGCTCCACCCCACCTCTCCCATGGCGATCTGGGCCTCTTCCCTCAACTTCCGGAGGAGGCCGTGGAGTTCTTTCCGGAGGTCGTCCGAATCCACCGCGACGCCGTTCTCCACGGCGCTCATGGCCGCGTTCTCCCCGGAAGGCCCGGCGGGTTCGAGAGCCGGCTCCTCCAGGGTGATGAGCCCCATGGTGACGAGCCCGTACAGAAGCTTGGCCACCTCGAAGGCGGGGAGATTCACGCGGCGGGCGATTTCCGAGATCCCGGTCTTTCCGTCGATCTTGCTCAGGACCAGCCACTCCTGCGTGTTGAGGTTGATCTGGCCCTGCTTGCCCTCGGGCACCTGGAAGCGCGGCACGTGGTCCAGGGACGGGATCTTCTTGTTGAGGACCCGCCACTCATCCATTCGGCGGGCCGCCTCCATGAGGAGGTTGGTGTTGTTCTTGGTGACGGTGCGCTCGGGCGGCACCTCTCCCGGGAGAAACCGGAAGCTCCCCTCGCCCCAGGTGGCCAGAGCATACACCGCCTCTTCGCCGCTCAGGTCCCCGAGGGTGGCGTGGACGATCCGTCCGGCCTCCAGGTAGATGAGGCCCTCCTCCCGGCCCTTCACGAGCTGGAAGGCGCCCGTCTTCCCCGAAACCGCGACGAGTTGGATGACATCCGGGAGGTGCAACTCCCTCAGGGAGCCCTGAAAGGTCATGGATGCCGTCCCGTTTCCCCGACACCGCCGAACGTACTCACCGTGAAGGCCCCGCCTCTCTCATCTGTAAAGGTATGTGAATCTAACACAAGGCCTTGGGCGAGTCAAAGGTAGAACCGCGGCGGACGCTTCCGTCCCGGAAGTGAGCGATTTCACCCCAGCGGGAGGGAAAGGGATCGCCGCGGCCCTTGGCGGACGGATCGGGAGCAAATGGGCTAGGCGGGATTCTCCTCGGCATCCTGCCGGCGGCGCCTCTCGCGGTACCAGGACAGGATCAGCCAGCCGCCCGCCGCCATGAGGCCGAGGGGCCAGAATTCCAGGAGCCAAGACAGGTCCACGTCGAAGTAGATCTGGAGACTCGCCGCCGCGCCAAGGACGAAGAGGAGCACTCCGGCGGCGAGACCTCCCTGGCCGGCCTTGGGCAGGGCCGGAAGATCTTCCAGTCCCAGGTCCTGGGCGTACCCGTAGTTGATGAGCTGAGCCTGGCGGTAGGAGTCCAGGACGTTGAAGATCCAGGCGAAGGCCACCACGAACCCGAGGACCGGGTGCTCCCCCTCGGAGCCGATGGCCAGGAGCGTCGCGACGACGGCGAAGAAGAGGGCGCCCCGAAGGTAGAGCCCGTTGTACAGGTTCCCCACCCCGGGGAAGAGGGCGAGGAGCCCGGCCAGCAGGGGCTTCTTCAGAAGGGGCGGGCGGTCCGGGGCGGTCGGGGCCTTCACCTCGGGAAGGGCGGAATCAGCGGGTCGGGCGGCTTCCATCGGGGTTCTCCTTCCTGTCTTCTGCGGATGGCCGGACGGGCTTTCCCGCGCCGGCTGGGGGAGGTTGAACGGAGGCGGGAGGCTCTTCCGCGGGACCGGCCAGACGTCCCAAGGCCCTTCTCAAGGTCCCGTTGGCGGCCACGCACCCCCTGAGGATTGTGGCCCCGGCTCCGAGGATCGTGTCCGTCCCGCGCTGGCTGGCGTCCGAGAGGAGGCCTCCGCCCGCTCCCCATGCCCACGCGAGAACGGGGGGCCACTCTTCCCGACGGAGCCGGACCCTATCGCCGAGGCCGAGGGTGAGAAAGGCCGCAAAGAGGAGGCTCGCGGCCACGGTTTCCCGCGTGCGGACCGGGGGAGCGGGCGGCCGGCGTCTGCCCGCGCCGTCGAAGGGGATCCGGATCAGGGAGGCCTTCAGGCCCGGCGGGAGGGGGATCTGGGGATGGGGACCGGAAACGCCGGACCTCCAGTCCGGAACGGGCCTTGCCGGGACCTCACGGAGCCGGGCCCGCAGGGCGGGGGAAAGGGGCAGGTCCGCGCCCGCCCTGCGCAGGCTCCCTACGTCGGCGGCCCAGCGGGCGCACGCGGCGCACTCGAGGCCGTGGCCACCGGTTTCTCCCGGCGCCAGCCCCTCCCGGTAGGCGCGGCAAGAGGGGTTCAACACGGCGGTCCCCCTTTCGTGGCCCGCGGTGCGGCTCTCGGGCTTTCCTTGTCGAGGCCCAGCCGCCCGCGCACGAGTTCCGTCAGGTGCTGGCGTCCTCGGAACAGCCTCGACTTGACCGTTCCGAGCGGAACGTCCAGGTACGCCGAGGCCTCCTCATGGGAGAGCCCCTGGAGATCGCACAGGAGCACCGCCTCGGCGTGCTCTTCCGGGATGTCGGCCAGGGCTCCGTACACCGCCTCGAGGTATTGCTTTTGAAGGGCTTCGGCCTCGAAGTCCCGCCCTGCCGGGATCTGGTCCAGGACGGCCCCGGCCACCTGGCGCCAGCGCCGCTCCCTGCGGGCGCGGCGGTAATGGTCGATGCAGAGGTTGCGGGAGAGCCGCAGGGCCCAGCCCAGAAAGGGGACTTCCCCGCGGTAGCTGCGGAGGTTCTGGTAGAGTCGGACGAAGATCTCCTGGGTGAGATCCTCCGCCTCCTCCCGGTTTCCCGTGAACTGGAAGGCCAGGTTGAAGAGGCGCCGGCCGTGCCGGTCCACGAGGTCCGCCCAGGCGTCTTCGTGCCCCGCGGCCGCGCGCCGCGCGAGAAACAGGTCCGGCGAGGGCGTCGCGCTCTCCATCGTTCCTCCACACCCTCACATGACGACGGAAGGGGAAAAAAGGTTCCCGGGGCCACTTGGTGCAAGCCCTTCCGAAGCCCCGGAGGAGTAGCCCCTCGTCTCTCCTTGTGGCATGATGGGAGCCACTTCGCAAGGGGGATTTGGGTCACAGAAGAGGATGAAGGAGGGGGCGCGATGATCCGAGCTTGGTTCGCGGCTTTCGCTACGCTGGCCTGGGTGGCTTCCTACGCGGTGGACATGACCTGGAACCGGGCCATCCAGAAGGGGTCCTCCCCCGACCTGTTGAAATCCTACCGCTTCCTCACGGAGCCACAACCCCTGGCGCGGGAGGCCATCGAGGGCCTGACCATCGCGAGGCCCGCCTTCAAGGCATCGCTTGGCCCCGGGACGCTGTTCGGGGAGGACCGCTCCACGGGCCAGCCGGGGGGACTCTACTTCGAGGGCGATGCGAGGATAGATTTCTCGGTCTCGGACCCCGTCGAGCGGGAACACCTGAAGATGTTCATCGGCCGTGAGGCCCTGTCGGGGCAGCCGGTGGAGAGCCTCTTCATCCTGCCCCTGGGTCCGTGCCCGGATCTTCCGCTCCCTGGAGTGGGCGGGTACTCCATGGAAGGGCAAGCGGACTACCGGAGGTACAAGAACGCCTTCCACGCGGGTGGCATGTCCTGGCTCGACACCGTCTTGAATCGCGCCCTGCACGGAGAGGGAGACGTGGCCGTCCTCTTCCGGATGGACGGGGACGTCTGGGCGTACGTGCTCGATTCCAACGAGACCGAGGAAGTGTCCCTGCGGCGCCTTGGCCACCCTCCCCATGTGGAGGCGTGGTGGTGGGACGCGGCGGTCAGCCTCCACCGGAACGCCGCCGGAGCCCTCACTCCGCTGCAGACGCCCTCGGAGGTCGGGGCCAAGTTCCCTGCCGATGTTCGCCGAATCGAGGCTTCGATGGTTCTGGACGGCTCCTGTGAGGCGATGGATGGGACCCTCGTGCGCATCCACATGAAGCTCCTCCGGCCCGTCCGCTCTCTGCTGTTCACGTGCAGTCCGCGCCTGGAGATTTCCCGGTTGAATCTCGCGGGCGGCGCCGAAGTCCCCTTCATCAAGGAAGCCTTTTCGAAGAAAGACTTCTACCACGAGTCGCACCTCCTGGTGGGTCTCCCGGAAGGAACCCCAGAAGACTTGACTCTGGAAGTCCGGTACACGGCCGAACTCTGCTTCTCCGAGTTCGGGATCGTGGCCCTGCACGACGATTCGGGGTGGTTCCCCTCACTCTCCGATGCCGACGGGTTTACCTTCGGGTTCTCCGCCGACGTCCCCAAGAACTACGAATGCCTGGGAGTGGGAGACCTGACCGACCACCGCGTTCAGGGCGAGAGGGAGGTCTTCACCTACGACATGCCGGAAAAGGTGCGCCTCGCCAGTTTCCTCTTCGGCAAGTTCAAGCATTCCAAGAGAACCGCCGCGGGAATCGAGGTGGACGTGGCGTTGCCCGATAACGCCAACACGACCTACATCACGCGCAACCGGGACGAGGTGGCGGATGAGATCGCCGACGCCTTGGAGCGGTACACGAAGATGTTCGGACCCATTCCCTACAAGACGCTCAAGGCGGGCCTCACCAGCGGCTACACGAACCTGGGCTTCCCCTCCATGATCATGCTCTCGTACGGTGTGTTCAACAGGTCCGGCTCCTCGTGGCCCGAGCAGGTCGTGGCTCACGAGGTGGCCCACCAGTGGTGGTACAACCAAGTGGCGCCCCTCACCTATCGGGATGCATGGATCTCCGAATCCATGGCCGAGTACGCCTCCCTGGTGTGTCTGAGGGAGCGCTCCGGCATGGACACGATGAAGAAGTATCTCTCCCACGATTTTCACACCTTTACGAAGCTTTCCGACGTTCTCAAGAAACCTTACATCTCCTTTGGCCCCATCAGCCTGGGGCCCCGTCTGTACACGACGCTGGATCCCGATTCGGCTTACGGGGCCGTCGTCTACTACAAGGGAGCCTGGACCTTGCTCAACCTCTCCAAGATGGCCTGCTTTACTCCTGGGGGCGAGGGGTCCTTCAACGAGGCCCTCAAGGACCTCGTGACGCATTCCAAAGGCAAGCTCCTCTCCACCCGGGACGTGCAGGAGGCCTTCGAGCGCCACCTGAAGGTCCAGTTGGGCTGGTACTTCAATCAATGGCTCCACAGCAGCGTCCTGCCCAAGGTCAAGGTCACCACCAAGGTGGAGGGGGACAAGCTCGTGGTCCAAGGCAGCCAGGATTCGAAGCTCACCCTGCCCATCCCCATCCAGACCGCGGAAGGGAAGAAGAAGGTTCGGGAGTACCTGTTCTTTCTCAAGCCCGAAGGGTCCCGCCAGGAATTCCCTCTGGCCTTCAAGCCGGACCTCGTGCTCGTGGATACGAACCGTACCTGCCTGGCCGACTACCAGTAGCAGGGTCGACCTCCGCCATCCATCGCGCCGGAAGTCCCATCAGGCACTTGGCACGCCCCCGCGGACCCACCGCAAGGAGCGTGCGGGCCCGAGGCGAGGCACGGCGGGGGGCCTCATCCGCTAGAAGCTCCAGGTCAGGGCGAGGCGGAAGGAGCGGGGCGCGGAGGGCGTGAAGTAGTCGGTCATCCCGTTCGTGATGCCGCGTCCGGAGTACGTCTTGTCCAGGAAGTTGTACGCCCCCGCCTCGACCGTGAGCGCCCGGTGCGCCCACCGGGCGGAAAGGTCCGCCACGGCATGGCCGGGGAGGGGAGTTCGTTGATTGGTGAGGTCGTTGTCGAGGAGCTGGGGGCCCACCCAGGTGGCCGCCAGGCGCACGGTCCATTCGCCGCCATTCCACTGGAGGCCCGCCGTGCCCTGGGCCCTCGGGACCATGGGCAGGCGCTTTCCGGCGTAGGGCCCCGCGGTCACCTCGGCGTCCTGGTAGGAACCCGAGGCGAAGGCGCGGAAGCCGGCGGGGAGGGGCCACTCCGCCTCGGCCTCCACGCCTCGCCGGAAGGAGCGGCCCACGTTCCGGTTCTGGCCGATGAACCACTGGGGGTTCGTCAGGACGAAGACCACCTCGTCGCGCATCTCCATCCGGTACACGGTCACCTTGAAGCGGCGCCCCTGGGAGAGGTACCGCCATCCCGCCTCCCAATCGGAGGAACGGGTGGACTCGAGGTCGGGATTGGAGGAGAAGCCGGGATAGGCGAAGAGGTCCACCACCGAGGGGATGCGGTATCCCTGAGAGCGGGTCAGAAAGGCCGAGGAGGCCTCCCCCGTCCGGTAGAGGAGCCCCGCCCGCCACGTGGTCTCCCGGAAGGTCCGGCGGACGTCGTTGGACGGAGCGCGCCGGTCGGTGTAGTCGTAGCGGGCCCTGTCCGTCCGGACTCCGCAGAGGGCCTGCCACGCTCCACGGGCCGCCTCGGCCTGGGCGTAGACCCCCTCTGACCGCTGGCGGGTCCTCGTGTCCGAAGCCGGCGAAGGGTTCTTTCCGAAGATGTCCGTGAAGGACCCGCGGCCTTCGAAGGTGCCCCGCGAAAGTTCGGCGCCCCCGCTGAAGGAAAAGGCCGCCTCGCCCCAGCTCGCGGACCGCGAGGCCTGGACCGTGGCCCCTCTCAGCCGCTCGCGGCCCGAAGCGAGGAAGCCGGAGCCGAATCGGCCCGTCGTGAGGGTGTCCCGGTCGTGGAACCGGCCGTACGCCTGCCCGGCCACGCTCCACCCGCCCGCCTTCCCCCGGTACCCGAGGGCCGCCAGTCGGTGGCGTCCCCGCGTGCCGTCGTACAGGTTGAAGGGGGTCTGCTCCCGGTCCCGGCTCAGCTCTTCCCCCGTCAGGGCGCCCGGGGCGCTTTGGGCTCCCCCGGAGTACTTGAGGAGCAGGGAAAACTCGTGCTCATCCCAGGGCTGGACGTTCAGGCGAAGGATCCCGTCGTCGAGGCGGTGGCCGTCGTTCTGGCGCCAGCCCTGCTCGCCCCGGCGGGAGCCCGCCGCGTAGAGTTCCACCGGACCCCGGCTTCCCGAGGCGCGCACCAGGGTCTCCCAGGCCCCGAAGGACCCCGCCCCCGCCGTAAGATCCAGGCGGGGGAAGCCGGGCCGGCGCCGCGTGATGACGTTCACGACCCCCGCCAGAGCACCCCCGCCGTACAGGGGCGCCGCCGCTCCGGAGTAGACTTCGATGCGCTCCACGTCCCCGACCGGGATCAGGTCCCACCGGACAGCGTTGTCCTGGAGGTCGTTCAGCCGCACGCCGTCGAGGAAGATGGCCAGGCTCGTCCCCTGCGGAAAGCCGCGCACGTCCACCGTGCTCTCGGCGGCGTTCCCCGTCTGGTTGTGCAGGGTGACGCCGGGGATCTGGGACAGGACTTCCTGGAGGGTGCGCGCTCCCGAGGCCTCGATGGCCTCCCGGGAAACGACCACCACGGGGGCCGCCGTGTCGAGGATCTGCCTCTCCTCCCCGGGAAGCCGCTCCCCGTACACGGTGATCTCCGTCTGGTAGTTCTCCAACAACCGAGAAGGCTGTTGGGCCGCCGCCCAGAGCCCGCCCAGAAGAAGAGCCGCCGCGATTCCCCTCCGTCCCGCCATGGTCTGTTCTCCTTCCGCGCTTCTCGCGCCGGATCTGGGCCCGGGCGTCCCCGGGCGGTTCGTGGTCATGCGTTGATCCTGGGATACCAGCAGGTCACCCCTTCCACCTCCATCCCCGCGAAGGGCACGCCGAAGGCCCGTTCAAGGAGGAGCCCCTGGGCCTCTTCCGCCTCGGGGAAGGGCTTCAGAACCCCGTCCCCGTTCAGAATGAGCAGACGGTGGCCGAAGAGGAGGGAGAGGGTGATGTCGTGGGTGGCCAGGAGGACGGCCCGGCCCCTCCCGGCCAGGGACTTGAGGAGCCGGAAGAGGGCGATCTGCCCGCTCAGGTCCAGGTGGCTAGCGGGCTCGTCCAAGACCAGGACCGGCGTGTCCTGAACCAGTGCGCGGCCCAGGGCCACCCGCTGGGCCTCCCCGCCCGAGAGGGCTCCCGCCCGTCGAAACCAGACCTCTCCAAGACTCAGCAGGTCCTTCACCTCCCCGAGCCTTTCCTGGAGCGGCCTCGGCGCCGGAGGCCTTTCGCGGTGGGGATAGTCCCCCAGGGCCACCAGGTCCGCGACGGTCCATTCGGGCGGGAGCACGGGGCTCTGGGGAACGTAGGCCAGGCGCTTGGCCCGTTCCAGCCGGTGCCACGCCGGGACAAGACGGCCGTCGAGGAGAACACGCCCCCCCTGCGGGGCCAGGACCCCGGCGGCCACCCGGAGGAGGGTGCTCTTTCCCGAACCGTTCGGACCCGCCACGGCCGCCACCTCCCCGGCCGCCACCTCCAACGAACACCCCCTCAGGACGTCGGGGCGTTCCGCATACCCGTGGCGGACCTCTTCCAGGCGGATCACGGCCAGGCCCTCCGGGTGGAGCGGACCAGGAGGTACAGGAAGAGCGGCGCGCCCACGAGGGTCGTGTAGACCCCCACGGGCAGGAACCACACGCCGGACAGGGCCTTTCCCACGGCGTGGGCGGCAAGCAGAAACGAGGCTCCGAGAAGGAAGGACGCGGGCACGAGCGCGCGGTGGCGGTGGCCCGCCAGAAGGCGCGCCACGTGGGGGACCACCAGCCCCACGAATCCCAGCATTCCGCACAGCGCCACGGAGGCCGATGCGAGGAGGGTGGCGAGAACGAGGGCCTCCCGCCGCACCTTGCGCACGGCCAGGCCCAGGGAGGTTGCCTCCTCGTCCGTGAGCAACAAGAGGTCCAGCCCCCGGCCTGCCCGGGAGAAGCGGACGAAAGCGTACGCGGCCGGAGGGGCGAGCAGGACGGGGGCCACCCAGGGGGGGGTGGGGACGAAGCCCACGAGGTAGGCCGTTACGGTGGCGATTTCGGAGGGCGAGAGCCAGACGGTGAGGAGGCGCGCCCCCGCGGCGAAGGCCGTGTTGGCGATCACGCCGCAGAGCAGGAGGGACTCGGTCCGCCCCTCGGAGAGACGCATCAGAACCACCAGCGTCGCCATGCCTCCGGCGAAGGCCGCCCCGGCCTGGAGGCCGAGGCCCATCATGGCGGCGGTGCCCGCGCTCAACAAGAGGACGAGGACCGTCGCGAAGGTGGCGCCGCCCGCCACGCCCAGCACGTAGGGGTCGGCCAGGGGGTTCCGGAGAACCAGTTGGTAGAGGAGCCCGGAGAGGCCCAGGCTCCCGCCCACGAGGAGCGCCACGGCGGCCTCCGGCACCCGCACGTGGACCAGAATGCGCGCGGACTCCGCCCCCCCGCCGGGAAGGGAAAGCCCCAGGGCCAGCGCCAGGGAAACCGCCAGGGCGCAGGCCGAGAGGGCGAGCGCGAAGCCTTCCCGGCGGTTCACGGGGCGCCCCCCGCCCTGCGCTGCCGGGCCAGCCGTTCCACGGCCTCCACGGACCCGGGACCGGGCCGGACCAGAAGGTCCGCAGGCACCGGAATGGCCCGGGCCGTACGGCCCGAAGCCTCTTGGAGCCGTTCGAGAAAGCGGCGGACGGCCTCCGGGGACATCTCGCCCTCGGGGAACACGACGGCATCCGGCGCCGCCGCCGCCGCATCCTCAAGAGAGACGACGGGATAACCCTCGCCGCGGCCTCCGAGGGCGTTCTCGAAGCCGGCCGCCTTCAGGACCCCCGTCAAGAAGCTCGGGCCGCCCGCCACCACGAGAGGATTCAGACCCACCACCGCGAGGGCGCGCTCGGGGGGACCGGGGGGGAGCCTCCGGCCTGCCGCCCTCACCCGCGCCCGATACGCCTCCGCCAGCCTCCGGCCGTCCCCCGCCCGGCCCGTGCGCCTTCCCACCGATTCCACCGCCGAGAACACGTCCTCCAGGCTCTCCATCTGGTAGGCGTAGACCGGGATCCCGAAGCGTTCCAGGCTCGCGAGGGCCGAGGGCGTCTGCATGCCGGTGACCGTGAAGCACGCCGAGGGCCTCAGCGCCACAACGGCCTCCACGTCCAGGCGCTCCCAGGAAGCCACACGGGGAAGGGAGGCCGCCTCCGGGGGGCGGTCCGCCGGCTCGCAGACGCCCGCCACCTGCTGGCCCGCCCCGATCGCGAAGAGGATCTCCGTCATGCTGGGGGCCAGGCTCACCCATCGGGTGGAGCCGGCGGGAGTTCCGCCGCCTGGGGCGCAGGCCAGGAGCAGGGCCAGAAGCGCCGGGAGGAGGCGCGCGGCGAGAGCCCCGAGGGGCGATCTCCCCGTGGACGGGTTTTGCGGCGGGACCGGATCGGAAAACGAATGCGCGCGCCTCATGGGACCTTCCCTTCAATCCGGGGGGTCCCGGGGCGCGCGGCGAGGCCCCCTCCCGAGAGGGAACCCAACGTGCGTCCTGGAGGCAGGTCTCCTGGCTCGCGGGTCTTCCTACTCGCGGCGCCTTCCCACCCTCACGCGGGCAGTGGCGTCGTGCCGCTTTCGTCGCCGCTCACAGTGGCTGGGCCGCGGCCGATTTTCACGGCCTTCCCTTTTCACCCCGGAGGGGCACCTCGGACGGAGGATGTGGGGCTCGCGGGGGGGGCCTCGGTGGCGGGATCGTCCCGCCGCCTCTCCCGCGTCCCCGGCTTCGTCAGTCCGCTTCCTCCTCGAACTCGTTCTTCAGGCTCAGGCGCATGCAGGCGGCGGCGTGCATCTGGAGGGCCGCCTTCTTGGCCTCCTGGAGGGCCGCCAGACGCTCCTTGACCTTGGCCAGCTCGTCCTCGATCTGGGCGTCGATCTCCTTGATCTCTTCCTTCGTCTGCTTGTGCGCGTCCTCGTAGAACTTCTTCTGCTTGTCGGTCAGGGTCACGGCCACCTCCATCCCTCTTCTTCGCTACGGGCTCTGGATCTTGAAGACCACAGGATAGGTCAACGTCGTCTTGACGGGCACCCCGTCCTTGATGGCCGGGGAGTACTTGGTTTGCAGGGCCGCCTGGACGCAGGCGTCGTTGAGGCCGTAGTCGGGGGTCAGCCCGCGCACCACCTTGGCGGCGGTCACGTCACCCGTTTCGGAAATCGAGACCTCCACGTACACCGTTCCCTGGACTTTGTTCTGCCTTGCCATGGGCGTGTAGGCCACCGGCACCTTCTTGGTTTCGCGCGGCTTCACGTCCACGGCCCAGAGGTCCACGAAGTCGCCGGCCTTGATCTTCCCGGCCTGGGCGGCCCGCTCGGCCTCCTCTTCCTGAGCCTTACGGGCGGCCTCCTCCTGGGCCTTGCGCGCGGCCTCCGCCTCGGCGGCCTTTCTCGCCGCCTCCTGGTCCGCGGCGGCCTTCGCCTGCTCGAATTGGGTCTTGACCTGTCCCGCGAGGGTCACCGCCTGCCTGGCCCCATCCTCGGCGGCCTTGAACTCCTCGGGCGTCTTCGCCCGCCGCATGAGGTTCTGGATGTTCTGCTGGCTCTGCTTGAGCGAGGCGAGGGAATCGGCCACGTACTGACCGGCCCCGGCCTGCTCCAGGTCGGACACGGCCTTGTTGAAGGCGTTCACGGCGCCCGTGGCGCTCCGGCGAGCCGCGGCGATCTCGGCTTCCGTGGCGGGGGGCGCTCCGGCGGCTGGGGTCGCCGGGACGGGGGTCGCCACCACGGGCGGCGGGGCCGCCGGCTGGGTGGCCGGGGAGGCGCCGGAGGGCCCGGGCTGGGCGGCCGCTGCCGGGCTTCCCGTCGGTTCGGGCACGGGCGGGGCGGCGGGCTTCTTCCCGCGGAGAGCGAAGAACCCGACGACAACGACCAGGATGGCCGCGGCCACCCCTCCGCCGATGAGGAGGTTCTTGTTCATCCCGCCGGAGGGCTTCTCCACCACGTCCCCGAACATCCGGCTTCCCGTCGTCTCGTCGAGGCTCTTGGCGGGCGTGGGCGGTGCCGCCGGGGCCGGCTTCGGCTCCGCGGGAGCGGGGGCCGGCTTGGGTTCGGACGGGACCGCCTTGGGGGCCGGGACGGCCTTGGGGGGCTCCTCGGCCTTGACGGGCGCCGGCGGAGGCTCGGGAGCCGGCGCCTTGTCCTTTTTCAGGGGGGCCGGCCGGCCGCGCTGGGACTTGGGGATCTTCCCTCCCCGGGCGCTCTTGCCCTCCTGGGCCTCGGGCTCCTTCTTGAGGTTGTCGAGGATCTCCCGCTTGTAGACGTCCGGGAAGAACCCGTTCAGGAAGGCCGCGGCGTCGTAGGCCGAGGGAAGGGTCTCCCACTCGTCGTACGCGAACCGCTCCAGGTCGGCCATCATGGCCTGGCACGAGGGGTACCGCTCCTCGGTGGTCTTGCCCAGGGCCTTCAGCACGATGCGCTCGAGCTCTTCGGGCAAGTCCTCGCGGTACTTCTGCGGGGGCTCCACCTTGGCCTCACGGACCTTTTCCAGGATGCTCATTTCGGAATCGCCGTAGAAGAGCTTGCGGCCCGTGAGCATCTCCCACATCACCACGCCGAGCGCGAAAATGTCGGCCTGGTGGTTGATGGTCTTGCCCCAGGCCTGCTCCGGGGACATGTAGAGGAGCTTCCCCTTGAGCGCGCCGGACTGCGTGTGGCTCGCCTTGGAGGCGGCCTTGGCGATCCCGAAGTCCACCAGCTTGGCCTCGCCGGTGGTGGAGATGATGATGTTCTGCGGGGACACGTCCCGGTGGACCAGGTCCATGGGCTTTCCGTCCACGTCCTTGGCGGTGTGGGCGTAATGGAGAGCCGCGCAGACCCTCTGGGCGATGAACACGGCCACCCGGTAGGGCATCCGGGCCTGATGGTTGTCGAGCTCCTTGAGGATGGTGCGGAGGTCGCGCCCGTCCACGTACTCCATCGCGATGAAGTAGGAGTCCTCGAGCTTGCCCAGATCGTAAATGTGGCCGATGTTGGGATGGTTGAGCTGGGCCGCCAGCTTGGCCTCGTCCGTGAACATCGTCACGAACTCCTGGTTGGCGGCGAGGTGGGGAAGGATCCGCTTGATGGCCACGATGCGCTTGAAGCCTTCCAGCCCGTTCTGGCGGGCCTTGAAGAGCTCGGCCATTCCGCCCACGGCGATCTTGTCCATGAGGATGTAGTTTCCGAAGGCCACGCCCTCCTGGGCGGGGGGCTTGGGCGCCTCCTTTTGAGGCTCGGGCGGGGGGGCGGGCTCGGCGGGCGCAGGCTTGGCGGCCTCCTTGGGCGGCGCTGGGGGCACGGGGGCCGGAGGCTTGGGAGGCTCTGCGGGCGAAGGTTTGGGCTCTTCCCTTGGAGGGGCGGAGGGCGGAGCGGTCGCGGCCGCCCGGGGCGGCTCGGGGGGCGGCGTCCTCGGGGCACCCAGCTTCACGCCCGAAAGGGTCTCCTCCAGCTTCTTGGAGAGCTCCGTCTCGGACTTGGCCTTGAGGCGACGAACGGTGGAATCTTCCGTCCGCAGGGGTTCCTGGAGGCTTCCTCCCAGGGCGCTCTCGAGGTCGATCTTCGGCGCGGCCGGTTTTCGGGGTTCAGGGGCCGGGCCCTTGGCGGGAACAGCCGTCATCTTCACCGTCGGCTCGGGCGGAGGAGGGGGCTCGACCTTCGGCGCCGGCGGCGGAGGTGGAGGCGGCGCCGCGGGTTTGGGAGGCTCCGGCGCAGGCGGCGCCACGGCCGCAGGCGGGGCCGGGGGAGGCGGCGCGGCCGCCCGGGGAGGCTCGGGCGCCGGCGGCTCGGCGGCCTTGGGCGGAGCCGGAGCGGGGGAAGCCTCCAGCACGTCCTGGATCACCTCGCCGAACAGATCCTCGGAGGTCACGTCGCGGTCCGCGCCCGGCGCGGCGCCGGCCTTGGGCGGGGCGGGCGGCGAACCCAAGTCGGTGAGGGGAACGGTGGCCTCCACGGAGGTCGCCTTCGGGATCTTCATGTCCCGGCGGAGGCCCGAAAGGGTCTCCTCCAGGGTCTTGTCCACGCTCGACGCGGCGGACTTGGGCTTGGGCGGCGCGGGCGGTGGCGCGGCCTTGGGGGCGGCGGCCGGGGGCGGAGGGACCGTCGAGGGGCCCACTGGGGCCGGGGCCGCAGCCGGAACCGGGGCCGGAACCGGGGCCGGGGCCTTGAACAGGAACCGGTCCAGGATCTCGTTCAGGACCTCCGCCTCGATGGGGTCTTCGAGGTACTCGGCGGCGCCGTAGATCTTCATGGCGTCGTTCCGGTACTTCCGGCTCTTGTAGATGCTGCAGTGCATGACCACGGGGACCTGGCGCGACCCGGTGCGCTCCACCATCTCCTGGCAGACCTGGAAGCCGTGCTTCTTGGGAAGCATGGTCCTCAGGAACACCATGTCGGGTTGGAAGCGGTCGAACTCCTCCAGGGCCTGGAAGCCGTCCTGCGCCGTGGCGACCTCGAAACGGTCGTCGGGAAGCAGCGACTGCAGCCGGTTGAGGAGCTTGGGCTCGTAGTCGACGATGAGAATGCGCTTCCTGGCCATGCGTCCCCTTTCCCCCTAACCCTTAGAAGGGCAAGCTCAATCTAGCATGGGCCCCGGGGCCTGTCAACGCGGCCCGGGATGCGCCTCAGCGCCCCATTCCCGAGAGGAGCCGGCGCATGTTTTTCATGCCGCCCTTCTTCAACTGTCCCATCATCTTCCTCATGGTGAGGAACTGCTTCAGGAGCTGGTTCACCTCCGCCACCGTGGTCCCCGAGCCCTGGGCGATGCGCCGCCTGCGGCTCCCGTTGATGACCTGAAAGTGCTCTCGCTCGTGGGGGGTCATGGAGTTGAGGATGGCCTCCGCCCGCCGGATCCGCCCCTCATCCACCTCCCCCGGGTCCACCCCCTTCAGGGCGGCGCTCGCGCCGGGGATCATGGAGAGCACCTGATCGAGGGGCCCCATCTTCTTCATCTGCTTGAGCTGGCCGCGGAAGTCCTCGAGGGTGAACTCGGACTTTCTCAGGCGGCGCGCCATCTCCTCGGCCTCGCGCTCGTCCACCGCGGACTGGGCCTTCTCGATGAGGGAGAGGACGTCGCCCATGCCGAGCACGCGGGAAGCCATGCGGTCCGGGTGGAAGGGCTCCAGGGCGTCGTACTTCTCGCCCGACCCCACGAACTTCACGGGGAGCCCCGTCACCGCCTTGACCGACAGGATCGCCCCGCCCCGGGCGTCTCCGTCGGCCTTCGTCAGGATCACGCCCGAGAGGCGGACCCTTTCGTGGAAGGCCTTCACGGTGGACATGGCGCTCTGGCCCGCCATGGCGTCGGCCACGTAGAGGCTCTCGTCGGGCTTGACCGCCGAGACGATCTCGCCCAGCTCGGCCATGAGGGCCTCGTCCACCGCGAGGCGGCCCGCCGTATCCAGGATCAGCCGGTGCATCCCGCGTTTCCGGGCCTCCTCGAGGGCCTTCCGGCAGATGGCCACGGGGCCGTCCCCGGGCTCCGGTTGGTAGACCGGCGCCCCCACGGAGCGGCCCACCGTCTCCAGTTGCTGGCGGGCCGCGGGGCGGTACACGTCGGCGGGCACGAGGAGGGCCGGGTGGCCGTCGTTCAGGAAGTGGAGGGCCAGCTTTCCGGCTGTCGTCGTCTTGCCCGAGCCCTGGAGACCCACGAGCATGACCACGCCGGGAGGCAGGGGAGAGAAGTGAAGCCGGGAATCTCCCTCTCCCAGGACCCGGACCATCTCCTCGTTCAGGATCTTGATGAAGTGCTGGTCGGGCGAGAGGCTCGCGAGGACCTCCTCGCCGAGCGCCTTGGCCTTCACCCCTTCCAGGAAATCGCGCACCACGGACACGTGGACGTCGGCCTCGAGAAGGGCCAGCCGGACGGACCGCAGGCTCTCCTGGATGTTGGACTCGGTGATCCTTCCCTGTCCCCGGAGGCTCTTGACCGCCCCCTGGATCCTCTCGCTCAGCCGTTCGAACATGCGTCCATTCTCCAGGGCTCCGGCTTCGACCCGGCTTACGCGGCCTTGTCCTTCGCCGCACCGAGAGACCGGAGACTCTCCAGGGCCTTTTGAAGCTGAACGTCCAGGGGGATCATGGCCCGGTACCCGGCCGCCTGGCCGTCCAGCATGGTGCGCGCCTCCCGCTCCAGGGCCGCGCGGATGTACGCCTCGCTCTCGCTCCACTCGGCGTCCGAGGGCGCCTGGCCCTGCTCGGCGAGGTAGGTCCGGAACCTCGCGGACCACTGGGGCGTGCCCAGGAGCGACCGCTCCGCGCTCCCCTTCTCGACCTGTTTGGCCGTGAATTCGAGGAAGGACCGCTTCCGCTCGAGGGCCAGGGCGAGGGGGGGTATGTCGGGGGCCTTCACGAGGACGTCGGGGGCGATGCCGCCCCCGCCGAAGACGGTGCGGCCCGCGTCCGTGTGGGCCTCCTGAACGCGCTGGGCCGACTCCTCCCGGCCCTCGGGCTGCTGTTCGGGGAAGTAGTAGGCGTCGTAGGAGGCGCCGTAGTCCCTCTGGATGAGCCGGCCCGAGGGCGTGAAGTAGCGACCCGTCGTGATGGCCACGGCGCCCTGGTTCTCGAGGGGGCTCACGGTCTGCACGAGTCCCTTGCCCCAGGACCGTTCGCCCACGACCACCGCCCGGTCGTGGTCCTGGAGGGCGCCGGCCACGATTTCCGAGGCGCTCGCCGAGCCCAGGTTGAGGAGGACGGCCACGGGCAGATCGGCGAAGGCCCCCCGCCGCGTCGCGCGGAAGGAGCGCACGATGCCCACCGTGCGCCCCCGCACGCTGGCCACCGCCTGCCCCCGGTCCAGGAAGAGCGAGGCCACCTCCACGGCCGCGTTCAACGATCCTCCGGGGTTGTCCCGCAGGTCCAGGACGAGAACCTTGAGCCCGCCGGCCAGGAGGCTCCTCAAGTTCGTCTCCACCTCCTCCGCCGTGGTCTGGCCGAAGGTGTTGACCTTCAGGTACCCCACGCCGCCCTCCAGCAGGAAGGCGTAGGGGACGGTGTGCTTGGGGATGGGAGCCCTCTTGAGGGTGAGGGAGACCGGGGGGGAAGAGCCGCGTCCCAGCTTGATCGTCACGGAGGTGCCCTCGGGGCCCTTGAGCCGACGCACCGCCTCCCGGCTCGTCATCTTGTCGGTGCCCTCCCCGTCCACCTCGAGGATCAGGTCCCCCGCGCGCACGCCGGCGCGGGAGGCGGGCGTGTCGGGCATGGGGGTCACCACGAGGAGGGGGGACGCGGCGGAGGGCTTGGTCACCAGGAGGCCCAGCCCCGAGAACTTGCCCTCCTGGTCCTCCATGAGGTCCTTGTACACGTCGGGGGGGTAATAGGCCGAATGGGGGTCCAGGGCGTGGAGCATGCCGTCCATGGAGGCCCTGAGGAGCACGCCCGAATCGGGGGCCTCCGCCGACCGATCCCGCACGAGACGGCCCACTTCCAGGTAGACCTCCTCGGCGGCGCGCCTCTCCTCCGCCGCCGCGCCGGAGGAGGCGGGCTCCTCCCCAGGCAGTCGGCCTCCCAGGCCGAGGGCGAAGAAAATCAATACGGTGGCGTAGGCCGCGCGGCGCATCATCCCGCCGTATTTTACGGCCCGGCCGCCCTCCTGTCCAGGGAACGGACCTTGGGCCCGCGGAATGGCGTTTTCTCCCTCGCCGGGGAAGCCCGAAACCGGGAGCCGCATTCTCCCGGCCGCCCTCACCTGCGCGCGGGGTCGCCTTCCGGCTGGGCTCCCTCCTCACCCCCATGGCGGATGACCTGCCAGTAGGCCTCGGCGTCGAAGAGGGGGGAGTCGCGCTTTCCGTGGCACGGGGCGCACACGGCGGCCAGTTCGAGGACCGGCATCTTCTCGGGGGGATGGCCCGCGCCGGGACCGTGGCACGCCTCGCACTGCACCCCGGAGAGGTCCGCGTCGGCCCGGGGGAACCCGCCCGGCCGCCCCACTCCCGTGGCATGGCACTTCAGGCATTCGGGGTTGGAGGATTGGTGGTCCACGGCCAGGTCCTCCGTGGCTCGGGCGTGGCGGGTCTTCGACCACACGGCGTGGGCCCCGGGGTGGCAGGAGGCGCAGGCGGCCGCCCCCGCGTAGCCCTTCCCGGCCGGCGCGGGCCGGGTGATGAGATCGAGGGCCTGCCGGTTGTACGCCTCCACCGAGGCGAGAGTCTCCTGGACCTCCGCTTCCACCTCCGGGTCCGAGGGAATCTCGGGACCCAGGTAGGAGATCCCGGGCAGGACGCTCCACCGCCCCTTCTCCCGGACCACCGTCAGGGTGGCGGCGCGGCGGCCCCGGTCCCCGATCCAGAGGACCCAGGTGTCCCTCACCCGCTGGGGGGCCGTCGTCACCTGGGTCCCCCACTGGGCCACCACCGCGAGAATTTCCGGATGGGCGTTCAGGAGCCGCCCCACGGCCCCCGTGGAAAGGTTTCCCGTCACCACGTAGCCGTCAGCCGGATGCTCTCGGATCTCCGACTCGAAGGCCTCCAGGGGGTCGCCCATGGGTGCGCCCTCGGGAGGCGTCTCGGAGACGAAAACGAGGCGGAGCCTCGCGGCCGTGGGGCCCACGGGACCCACCCCCCAGCCGCCCAGGCGGAATTCCCGGGAGCCCGGGTAGGTCTCCCGTCCGGCGATATATTTTTCCACTCCGGGAACGAAGAGGTGGAGGGCCTCCGGCCCGAGGAGGAGATCGTAGCCCCCCAGGCCCAGAAGGACCCCCTCCCGTTTGAAGAACCGGCCCATCTGGCGGTTCAGCTTGTCCCGCGCGGGCCCCCGCTCCGCCAGGCCGTGGGCCACCTCCACGGGGACCACCGCGCCGGCGTGCGGCTGGCTCCGCAGGTGGGCCAGAAGGCCCGCGCGCCGCGCCAGCCCCCCCGCCGGGACCGTGCGGCACCCGCAGGGCACGAGGAAGCCCTGGGTGTCGCCCGTGAAGACGAAGGTCACCGTGGCCGGTCGGCGGACGGCCATGAGACCTCCCAGCCCTCCCGAGAAGGCCAGGAACGCGCCCAGGAACGCCAGAAAGGGCCTCCACCTCATCCGCGCCACCTCCCCGCTTCGGACCGCCGGGACGGCGGCGGGGCTACTTCTCCCCGCCGAGGATGATGGGGAGCCCCGTCTTGGGGTTGCCGATGACGACGATCTTGGTGTTGGGGCTCTGGGCCAGTTTCTCCGTGGCCTCGATGCCCTTCCACTCCAGGAGCTGGGCCGAGATCCCCTGGGCCACGATGCGCTGGAAGTCCGCGATTCCCTGGGCCTCGATGCGCTTGCGCTCGGCCTCCTGGGACTCCTTCTGGAGGACGAACTTCATCTGCTCCGCCTCCTGCTCCCGGCGGAGCTTCTCCTGGATGGCGTTGGCCACCACGGGGGGAAGACCGATCTTTCGCAGGAGGACCTGCTCGGCCACAATGCCGCGCTCCTGCGTCATCTTTCGAAAGAGAACGAAGATCTCCTGGGCGATGCGCTCGCGCTCGGCGGAGTAGAGAGCCTTGGCCTCGTAGGAGGCCGTGATTTCCCGGATGGCCGACCGGAATTGGGGCTCCACCACCACGGAGTCGTAGTTGCGCCCCACGGTCTTGTAGATCTCGGGGGCTTTGGAGGGGTCGAGGCGGTAGAGGAGGGAGACTTCGAGGTTCATGATGAGGCCCTCCTTCGAGGGGACCTCCGCCGTCTCCTTCATCTCCTGGGTCTGGATCGTCATCTTCACCACGCGCGTGAAGGGAAAGACCACCCGAACTCCGGGCGGCAGGATGCCCGAAGACACGACGCCGAAAAGATCTTTGACCCCCACGTGGCCCGCGGGAACCACTTTGATGGGGCTCCCCACCAGAAAGAGGATCAGACCGAAGAGCGCCAGAAAGAAGATCCCGATGCCCTTTCCCACCCGCTTCACCTGATCCGGGTCGTCCATCGTCACGTTTCGCATGGCTCCCTCCCTGCCTGGGTGGGGAGATGCTACCAGAGGCCGCCGCCCAAGAGAAGAAGCCGCCGGGGCCGCCTCCTGCCTCGTAGCTCAGCCGTGCTTGGCTCCGTGGCGCGGCCGCCTCGGCTTCCTTGCACTAGGCCCAACGGCGCCGGGACGCGCCTTCCTCCGCTTCGCTCCGGAAGGCAGGCCGCATAAAACGGACCAGAAAAGATCTTGGACAGCCGTGACTTCGTCCCTTTTTCCTCTTTGGCGGGCGAGGCGCCCGCCCCACGGATGCAACGCCGTCGCCCTCGGGGGCTCTGCTCCGGCGCCTTGCCACATGCATCTTGCAATGGGTGGGAGGCGTCGCCCGACGCCGATCTTCTACAGGGGAGGCCCGCCGTGGCCGCCCACCTCGAAGGCCTTCCCCCGCCGTGGCGGCTCTTGCTTGCAAGAGCCGGCCCCCCGGCCCCTACAAAGGCCCCCTTTCACCTTTCTTTTTAAATCCCAATTTCTAAATCCCAAATGCCCCTTTTCTTTGGTCTCCCGTCTCCCGTTCTTCCTACCAGTACTTCTCCCGGTGAACCTGCCCGGCCTTTCCGGGGCCTCCCTCCGAGAAGCCCTGCTCGCCGAGGGCCGCCATCATGGCCTCGACCATGAGCGGGTTGCCGCAGAGGAAGACGTGGGTGTCCTGAGGAGAGGGCGTGAAGCCGAAAGAAAGGTCGCGGGGCCCCCCCTTCCAGAAGTCGTGGAGAAACCCCGTGAAGCCGGACCAGGGGACGATCTCCTCCCGGGGCTCGGAGACCACGGGCAGGTACGTGAACCGGGGGCTCAGCCTCTGCATGGTCTCCAGCTCCGCCCGGTACCCCAGGTCCCAGGAGTGGCGCGCGCCGTGGAGCACCACCGTTCGGCCCCGGTCGGGGTCGGCGAGGTGGGTACGGAGCATGCTCATGTACGGCGCCAGACCCGTCCCCGTGGCCACCAGGACCAGATGGTGCCCGGGGGGAACCCGGTCCAGCGTGAACATCCCCACGATGCGGGGCGATAGGAAGACGGGGTCGCCCACCTTCAGGGCGAAGAGCCGGGGCGTGAGGGACCCCGACTTCACGAGGGCGATGTAGAACTCCAGGTACGATTGCTCCACCGACGAGGAGGCGATGGAGTAGGCGCGGCGGATGACTTTCTCCGGTTCGGGCGCCGGATCCTCCGCATCGCAACCGGCCGCCCGGGGGGCGTCCCCCCTCAGCCCCACCACCGTGTACTGCCCCGCCTTGAAGATCGGCAGGCTCCACCCCTTGGGCACCACCCTCAGGATCATGAGGCCGGGCGCCACCTCCACCTTTTGGGCCACCACTGCGTTGTAATCAAAGTCCGCCATGCGTCCCCCCGGAGCCAGGGAGTATGCCAGAGCCCCCTCGGCATTTCAAATTCCTTCATCCGGATAGAGCTGGGAGCGGACGTCCACGTCCCAGGAGGGGTCTTCCGAGAGGTCCATGAGGCGCAGGGGGCCCGGTTGGCCCTCCTTGCGCGTGCTGGTCCCGGCGTCGTAGCACCGCGGGATCCCCCAGACGCCCGCGTAGGCCCCGCCCGCGTGGTTGTGGCCGAAGAGCAGGGCGTCCAGGGGACCGTTTTCCTTGAGCACCCGGGCGAGCCCCAACGCGTCCTTCAGCTCATGGAGGGGGCCCATGGGGTCGAAGGGGTGGTGGTGGAGGTAGACCACCCGATGCCGCGCCGACCGCACCTGGGGCCTGCCAAGGACGTCCTCCAGCCGCTCCAGTTGGGCCCTGCCCAGTTCCCCGTTGGCCCAGAGGGCGTCGTACCAGTGCAGTTCCGCCGCCATCGATTCGAGGCCCACGAAGACGGCCTCCCCCACGAAATCCACCCGGGGGAAGCCCTCCGGCCCGTCGGGGTAGAAGAGCCGCCCGAAGGCCGCCTGGCCCTCCGGCGAGGCCCTCAGCGCGTCCCCGTAGTCGTGATTGCCCGGAACCACCAGCACGGCGTAACCCGCCGACCGGAGGCGGTCCATCCCCGCCTTGGCCTCCCACAGGAGCGCCTCCTCCGTGGCCCTCTCCACCAGGTCGCCCGTCACGACGACCACCGGATCGCCCAGCGCCTCGCGCGCCCGCCCCAGCCTCTCCGTCAGGTCCCGCCACCGGGCCCCGCACTCCCCGCAGCCCACGTGCAGATCGCTCAGATGCAAAACCCTCATGGGGTCAGGTCTTGTATTGCCACATTCTTTTTCACGCGTCCCCCTTGACGATGCGGCTGACGGTGGCGTAGTGCAGGCCCACGAACCGGCCGATCTCCGACAGCGTGTACCCGTGTTCGCAGTAGGCTTCTCGGATCTTGGCATTCCGCTCCGCCCTGTCCATCCTTCTCGTCCCGACGAAGAGCGCAGACAGTCTGGGTCTCGCCGCACGGCGCTGCCTCAGCGGGTGCTCCCGGTGGCCGCCCTTTTCCCGCAACATCGGCGCGATGCGCTTCGCGAAAGCCTCGGTCCCCACGATCAACCCGCCCATCGCCTGGGGAGGGCCTGCCTTCCCCTTCTTCCCCTGGGCCACGAAGCGCGCGTACCTCCTTTGCGCCTCCCGCTTCCGGCCCCCGAAGCGCGACAGGATCCACTCCACCGACAGGAAGCTCGGGGCTGGCTCCAGACCCGCCGTAGCCCGGTAACTGCTCCAGGGCCAGTCTTCGGGGACCGCCGCTCGGGTGCCGCGCGCGCGGACGGGGTTGAGGACGACGTAGCGGCAGAGCTCCAGCAGGTGGCTCTCCTTCTCCACCACCACCGCCTTGAAACGCCCCTGAAAGACGTGCCCCGGCCGGCGATGGCGCCGGTTGAAGGCCTGCGTGTACTCGCCGTTGAGCGATCGCATCCCCCGCGAGAGGTTCGCCTCGGGCGTTTCGACCAGAAGGTGGTAGTGATTGCCCATCAGGCAGTACGCGTGGCAAACCCAGCGTCTCAATGAAACCACGCGCCCAAGGATCTCCAGGAACCGCTCCCGATCGCTGTCGTCCCGGAAGATCATCCCCCGTCCGTCCCCCCGCGACGTGACATGGTAAACGGCGCCAGGAAACTCAAGCCGCAACGGTCTCGCCATGGATTACCCCCTCTTGGCCCGCCCTGACCGCCGCAAAGGAAGTTGTCCAGCCATCGGGCCCAGCTTCGGAAAGGCTATCATGGCCCATGTAGCATTCCAAGACCTGACCCCCGCCCCCACGCCCCGTCCTTCGCCCATCCGTCTCCATGAGGCTCCCCTCTCCGGAGACTCTATCCCCCGTCCACGCGAGAGGCAAGGGCATGGCCGAGAGGACAAAGAAGCGGGATGCCGAAAGGACACTTCATGGCGAGGGGGCCTTTGAGAATGTGGCAATACAAGACTTGACCCCCGCCCCGACCAGACTTGACCCCCGCTCCGTGACCCCCGCTCCGCGGGTTCTTCAGGTCATGGTCCCGTGGGGAGCAGCCCTTTGACCTTCAGGAACTCTATTCTCTTATCCCAGACCCGATATGCCGCATTAATCTCAATTCTAACCTTCTCCTTGCACGGAGCTTCCAGTCTCTCGATTGCCTCTTGAAGAACAGGGCCGACTTCCTGATTATGCCTCGCAGAAGACACCATTACAGCGAACCTGGTTATCTCATTTGGGTAGCGACAAATAAGTGATGTCACCACCTCATAGTACTCAAGAACAAGCGCTTCCACCTCTCGCGTGGCCGCTTCGCTTATAGGAATCCTTCCAGCATTCTCTAGACTTCCCAACCTAGCTTCCAGTGTGGCATAATAATAGAACTCACTCTGCTCTCCGATTGATTGAGGCATTAAACTGACAAGCGTCTTTTCCATGGATTCTCTATGGTACATCCTCCATCTCTTGGTAAAATACAGACGCTTAAGGTTGTCATCTGCATACGCTATTGTGTTCTCAAGCGCTTCTAGTTGACTCAGGTTTTTGCAATCGGTGATTTCGAACAACAGCGGCCAGTTGATCTCCTGGAGACACGACTCATTAGCAATAGAGGTGCATTGCTCTTGTTGGGACTGCAAGGGGATTCCACATAGGACAAAGAGCACACCGATCGTGGTTATGTGGCGCATTGATCGCCCCCTATTCCAGCTACTGCACATATGTCAGGCCTGCATGAACAACGATAAACGAACTCAGTGGAGAATAGGCCGCTGCTGATATCATGGCAAGCATGCCAGCATCTGTAGTTCTGAAACAGCCTGCAGTAACATGTGTCCAACTCCCGGTGTCTGCTCTCCCTGAATGCACGCCGATTCCTGCATGCTCGCGACCCATCGGATACTTGTCGTGATCGAGTCTGAAAATCCCATACGGTCCATAAGACCCGTTCTCGGTATCTCCTTGCCCACCTGGATGAGTATGCGGCTGCTTTTTGTCCAGGAAGTCGTATGCGCCATCACCGAGTATGAGGTTGTGGGCAACATTGCCTGAAGCGTCCGTTTTCGCAACGTCGTGGCACATCGGATACATGCCAACCAACTTACCTTGGCAGTACACGTAGGCTTCATGCGCTGTTTCATCGTAGACGACATTCGAGTGACCACCATCATCTCTCACCTTTTGCAGGGCTATCGCGAGATCATCGAGCGGAGGTTCAGGCTTGGGCAACTGGGCCCAGGTATGCAGCCCAGCAATTCCGAACCAAGAATCCCATCCAGGTCCGAACCCCACATCGAGGCCGTGGCTGCCCAGCCCAATGCCGCCTCCCAGGCCGTTGGCCTGCTGGTGATTTCCCATGGCGCCGGCGATGTCCCCACTCGCCCATGTGTACCCCCGCCAC
>Ga0073934_10001446_pt1 | contig 56868 bp, 56 predicted proteins | sample LarsenN4metaG_FD_76834 | JGI IMG/M metagenome (GOLD analysis project Ga0073934, IMG submission 76834) | Hot spring sediment bacterial and archeal communities from British Columbia, Canada, to study Microbial Dark Matter (Phase II) - Larsen... ...
CGAAGTTGACCAGGTCGTCCAGTGTCCGCGGCCCGCCGTAGAAGCCGGGCATGGCCGGAACCATCTTCACCCCGAGACGGGCGAGCTTGAGCATGTTCTCCAGGTGGATGGCGGAGAGCGGCGTCTCCCGGGGGACGAGGAGAAGCGGCCGCCCCTCCTTTACCATCACGTCCGCGGCCCGCTCGATGAGGTTGGATGAGAGGCCGGCGGCAACCCTGCCCAGGGTCCCCATGGAGCAGGGGCAGACCACCATGGCGTCTGGGGCGTTGGATCCGCTGGCCATTGGGGCGAAAAAGTCCTTCTCGCCGTAGCAGGTGAGCGTTTCCCCGGCGGCGCCGAACCGCTCCCGCAGGGCCGCGGTCTGCGCCTCCGGATCGTGGGGGAGGTCCACCCCCTGCTCCTCCCGCAGCACCAGGAGGCCGGCAGCGCTGATCACGAGGCTGAGGCGAATCCCGGCGGCCAGCAGCTCCTGCGCCAGGCGCAGGCCGTAGACCGCGCCGGAAGCACCGGTGACGGCCAAGGCGACATGGCGTATCTCTCTCATCCCTTGAGCCCTCCTGTCAGCACGGCAAGCAGGGTTGCCGTGAAGATGATGATGCTGATGTAGCCGTTCATGGTGAAGAAGGCCATGTCCAGCTTCGACAGGTCGCCGTCCCGCAGGAGCCACTGCTCGTAGGCGAGAAGTGCTGCGGACAGGATGATGCCGGCAAGGAAGAACGGACCGGCCTGCAGCAGCAGGTGCACGACAATGAGGAGCGCCACCATGACCACGGAAAAGATCCGGGAAAGCCGTAGCGACCCGTTCACCCCGAGCATCACCGGGATGGAATGGAGCCCTGCCTGGCGGTCGAACTCCAGGTCCTGCAGCGCGTAGAGGATGTCGAACCCGGCCACCCAGAAGAGGACCGCCAGCCCGAGGAGCACCGCCGCCGGGGCGACCTCCCCGCGGATGGCAATCCAGGCCCCCACCGGCGCGGCGCCGAGACAGAGGCCGAGGACGATGTGGGCCAGGGAGGTGAAGCGCTTGCAGTAGGAGTAGAGGACGAGGAAGAAGAGGGCCACCGGTGCCAGTTTAAGGCAGAGGGGGTTGAGCCGGGCGGCGGCGTAGAGAAGGAGCAGCACGGAGAGGACGATGAAGCCGGCAACGGTCCCCTTCCCCAGGAGGCCGGCGGGTATCGCCCGCCCGGCGGTCCGGGGGTTCTTGCCGTCGATCTCGGCATCGATCAGCCGGTTCAGCCCCATGGCGGCGGTGCGTGCGCCGACCATGGCCATGACGATCCAGAAGATCTTTTCAGCGTTCGGAATCCCCCGGCTGGCCAGGAGCGCACCGGTGAGGGCAAAGGGGAGGGCAAAGATGGTATGGGAGAACTTGATCATCTCCAGGAAAACGGTTATGCGGGAAAACAGGGTCATAATGATCCTTCGTAGCAAGAGTGAAACAATGAATAAAACAATGAACCGCCCGCTCCCTGCGGTCGCTAGCTGCTTTTCTGCTTAGAACCCGTACTCCCGCCAGCGTTTCTCCACCAGGGCGGCGACGTCGCCATCCGCAACCACCGGCTGCCGCCGTTCCCGGGATTTTCGGGTCGCATCCACGCTAAGGGTGTCACCCGCCACCAGCAGGTCGTCCCCCCAGGCGACGTTGTTCATGATCCGCCAGCAGACCCCTGCCTCGTCGGACGGGTCCTGCTCCCCATCCACCAGCACCAGCAGCCGGGAGCGACCGAACCAGGGGAGCGCCCTTATGCGGCGGATCAGTTCCATCCCCCTGCCATTGACGTCCCGCACGGCAAGAATCACCCCACCGTGGAATATGCCGGCAAAGGGGTGATGGAGTTCCGTCACCTCGGGCAGGTCAAGCTTCACCAGGGAGAGGAGCAGCCGCCCCCACCCCGCGGCAAGCCAGCAGTCCTCCATGGGGGGGCGGCCGACGACGGTGGCCGGGTAGATCATGTCGCCCCGCAGGCGAAGAGAGGTCACCCGCAGCGTGGCGGTTGCCGCTGACGGGGTGTAGTAACCGCTGTGATTGCCGAAGGCTCCGCATCCGGCAAGATCTTCAGGATGAAGGTACCCTTCGATCACCGCCTCGGCATCGACCGGTGCCGGCAGACCGTTAGCGCAGCGGAAGAGCCGTAGCGGCTCGCCTGCGAGGAGGCCGGCGAAGCTGAATTCATCCAGCATGTCAGGCAGCGGCAGGGTGGCGGCAAAGGTGAGCAGCGGCGCCCCCCCGAGGGCAATTGTCACCGGCATCGGCTTCAACCCCTTCTGCCAGAGAGCCGCATGCCGGCCACCGCCGCTTGCCGAATTCCAGGCGATGGAGAGCCGGGCCGGGCCGGTCACGGCGCAGCGGTACATGCCGCAATTGACATTGCTGCCGTCGGGAGCCGCCGTAATCACCAACGGCAGGGTCATGAAGCGGCCTTCGTGGTCGGGAGCACCGTCAGCGGGAGCGGATTTCAGCACCGGCAGCGCGCCCAGGTCGACCGGTCGCTCCACCAGCCCGGCAGGGGGCGAATCGGCAACAGGCCCTGCATCACGCCAGCGGCTGCTTCCTGCCAGTGCCCCCAGCCGCGCCATGGAGCCCCGCCCCCCCTGCTCTGCCAGTAAAGCGTCGAAGCGGGGGGTCAGATCGGCAAGCCTCTCCAGACCGAAAGCCATTGCCAGACGCCGCTCGGAGCCGAACAGGTTGGTGGCAACGCGATAGCGGGAACCGGCAACGCTCGTAAAGAGGAGCCCCCGGTTCAGCTCCGGGTTCTTGCAGACCCGGTCGGTGATGGCGGCGATCTCCAGAACCGGATCGACCGGGACCGCAACGGTATGCAGCTCACCCGTCCCGTCGAGCCGGGCAAGGAAATCCCGCAGGTTGTGGCAGGCTTCCATCCGTTCCATCTGCTAACCCCCTGTCCTTTCTATCATTACCGACTCCTCCAGACAACCCTTTTCAGTAGACCGGCCCCCAGCTTTCCCCTTGTATTCGCCGGACAATCTGCCATAATGAGTGCCATTTTCTCCCAAGGGGCCTCGCACTCAAATGCAGCTTTATCAAGGTCAACAGCACATCAACAGACGACTCCCGGATCCCCCCGGATCCAGCCATCGCAAGCGCATTCTCCTCTTTATCGCCGCCGTCGCCGGCCTCTGCCTCATCGCCTTCGCCGCCTGGTTCAGCTACCTGATGGTCTCCCTCCCCAAGGTTGACCGCCTTGCCGACTACCGCCCACCCATCGTTTCCCAGGTCTTCGGCGACAACGACATCCTCGTCGGAGAATTCTACCTGGAGCGTCGCAAGGTGGTGGAGGTGAACAAGATTCCGAGGCGGCTGATCCAGGCCTTCGTGGCGGCGGAAGATGCCAACTTCTACCAGCACAAGGGGATCGACTACCTGGGAATTCTCCGGGCCGTCATCAAGAACGTCATCCATCTGAGGAAAAAGGAGGGGGCATCCACCATCACCCAGCAGGTGGCCAAATCCATGCTCCTCACCCCGGAGAAGAAGTTCTCCCGCAAACTCAAGGAAGCGATCCTCGCCACCCGGATGGAGAAGAAACTCTCCAAGGACGAGATCCTCTACATCTACCTGAACCAGATCTACATGGGGGCCGGCTCCTACGGAATCCAGCTGGCAGCCGAGACCTACTTTGCCAAGAACGTCGAGCAGCTGAACCTGGCGGAGATGGCCATGCTGGCCGGTCTCCCCAAGGCGCCGAACAACTATTCCCCCATCAAGCATATGGACAAGGCCAAAGAGCGCCAGGCATACGTGCTGGAGCGGATGGTCAAGGAGGGGTACATAACCCAGGCGGAGGCCGACCATGCCAAGGCCACCCCCATTGTCATCCAGTCCATGAAGAAGGTCAACAACGACCAGTCCGCCTACTACCTGGAGCAGATCCGCCAGGAGCTGGAGGCAAAGTACGGCGAGGAGCGGCTCTACAAGGACGGTCTCAGAATCTACACGGCCATGAACGCCGAGATGCAGAAGGGGGCCTACGATGCCGTGGTAAACGGCCTCAAGGCGCTGGACAAGCGCCAGGGGTTCCGCGGCGCCCTCAGGTACCTGGCTGAAGCCGAAGTCGAGCCGTTCTGCAAGAAGGTCGAGGAGGGGATCGACTACGCCTCCCTGCGCCAGGGGAGCACCTACCAGGGGGTGGTGACCGCCGTAGACCCGGTCAAGGGGGAGGTCACGGTCAGGATAGGCGACCGGGTCGGCATCATCCCGAAAAAACATCTTGCCTGGGCCGGCAAACTGACCCTGGCGGGGAGCTACGTCAAGCCGAAGGAGAAGGGGAAGGAACTCCCCCTGGGGAGCGTGATCGAAGTGCAGGTCATGACCCCTGACGTGGACAGGAAGGGGGCGGTGCTTGCCCTGGACCAGACGCCGGAGGTGCAGGCGGCCATCTATGCCATGGACCCCCGCAGCGGCGGGGTGAAGGCGATGGTCGGCGGCTACGATTTCAAGAAAAGCCAGTTCAACCGGGCGGTGCAGGCCAGGCGCAACCCCGGATCGTCCTTCAAGCCGATCATCTACGCGGCTGCCCTGGAGAAGGGGATGACCGCGGCCTCCATTATCGACGACTCCCCGGCCGAGTATGACAGTGGCAAGGAACAGGCCTGGAAACCTAAAAATTACGACAACATCTACCGTGGCAATGTCACCATGCGGGAAGCGTTGACCAACTCCATCAACATCGTCAGCGTCAAGATTCTGGAAACCATCGGCGTCGGCACGGCAGTGGAGTTTGCCCGGAAACTGGGAATCGCCTCCCAGCTTGAGTCCAACCTGACCCTCGCCCTGGGATCCTCCAGCGTCACCCCCCAGGAGCTGACTGCGGCCTACGGCGTCTTCGCCTCGGGCGGCTACCGGGTGAAGCCGTACTTCGTCACCAGGGTCACCGACCGGGATGGCAACGTCCTGGAGGAGTACAAGCCGCAGATCGTCGTCCCCTTTGCCAACAACACCTCGGCAATCGCCATTACCATGACCGGCAAGGGCGAAGAGGCGGCCAAAGAGGCCACGCCGGCGGAAAGCCAGCAAGCCGGGGCAAACAAACCCGGCTCAGCCGCGGCTCCGGTCCAGGTTGTCTCGCCGGAGGTCTCCTACATCATCACCAACCTGATGCAGAGTGTCGTCAGCAGCGGTACCGGCCAGAGGGCCAAGGCGGTCGGCAGGCCGGTGGCCGGCAAGACCGGGACCACCAACGACATGAAGGATGCCTGGTTCGTCGGCTATGTTCCCCAGCTGGTAGCCGGGGTGTGGGTCGGGTTCGACCAGGAGCGATCCCTTGGTGCAAGCGGCTCCGGAGGCCAGGCCGCGGCCCCGATCTGGACCGAATTCATGCAGCGGGCCGTGGCCGGAATGCCGGCGCAAAACTTTGCCGTTCCTGCAAACGTCACCTTCGCCACCATCAATCCGAGGACAGGCAGATTGGCAAAAGAGGGTGCCGAGGGGAGCATTCAGGAGTGTTTCATTAACGGCAGTGAGCCGACCAGTTACGGCGAATAGGCTTGTGGCGGGGCTTTACGGCGAATTTTTTTTCAAAACGTCATCACAATTCTCTTGCAAACAGTAAAAATGAAGTTATAGTAACTCAAAATTTCACATTTAGCGGGAGGGCTAAAAAGACCAAGGCAGAACTTATTGATGCGGTAGCCAAATCGGCAAATCTTACCAAAGCTTCAGCTGAGAAAGCTGTCGGCGGTTTAATCACTGCCATTACCGAAGCACTGACAAGCGGCGACAGGGTTACCCTGGTTGGTTTCGGTACCTTCGAAGTCTCCACTCGCAAGGCACGTACCGGCCGTAACCCGCAGACCGGCAAAGAAATCAAGATTGCCGAGGCCAACATCCCCAAATTCCGCCCCGGCAAAGCTCTCAAGGACACCGTTGCTGCCAAGAAGAAAAAATAATCCTCTCTCCATGGAGACAAAAAAACCCCGCCGCAAGCGGGGTTTTTTTTATTACATGCCGGTGATTCCGCTATCAAACCGTTACGGTCACGAGCAGCGTGCCGCATGAAAAATTTTTGTTTCTCCCCTTTTCATGATATAAGAATGGCTCATCTCCCAGGGGCTGACGGCAGACCGCCACGGTACCTGTCCATTTAGAAAGGGGCTGCATGTCTCTCTCCACCCTGCTCTGCTTCATTGGCGCCTCCATGGCCCTTACCCTGGCTCCGGGACCGGACAACATTTTCGTCACCGCCCAGGGGATCGCCCGGGGGCGCAGGGCCGCCATCATCACGGCCCTCGGCATGTGCAGCGGCATCAGCATACACACCGTTGCAGCCGCCCTGGGAATATCCGCGCTGTTCTACTCATCGCTGCTCGCCTTCAACCTGGTCAAATACGCCGGAGCACTCTACCTGTTCTACCTTGCCGTGAAAACCGTCCGGCACCGCTCCGCCATCGCCCTCCCCCACGGGGAGGAACTCCCCTCCGCCGCCCTCTTCCGGCGGGGCTTCATCATGAACGTGCTCAATCCCAAGGTCGCCCTCTTCTTCCTCGCCTTCCTCCCCCAGTTCATAACCCCGGGACCCCACCGTTTCCCGCTGCAGATGCTTCTCCTCGGCGCAATCTTCATGGTGCAGGCAATTGTCATCTTCTCCGCCATTGGCTGGTTCTCCGGGAGCATCGGTCGACTCCTCCTCTCACGGCCTGGTATGGCGCGGAAATTCGACCTGTTGACCGCCGGGGTATTCGCCACCCTCGGACTCAGGCTCGCCCTGATTGAACGCTGAAAGTGCCGCCGTGTACCTTGCCACCTTGAAAAAAACCCTGATCTTCTTCGTCCCGCTGGCAATTCTGGCCGCCACCTTCATCCTGCTGCCGCGGATCGCCACGCTCCCCCCGGCCCATCACGAACTGGCCCTGATCTCCCCCTACCTGACCGCGGTGGTCGGCATGTTCCTCGCGGTCCATTTCCATCGCGGCCGGCCGTTCACCGCCCTCTTCCTCGTCGCCCTGTTCTACTTCTGCTATCGCACCGCCCTGACAGGGGGGATAACCGGTTTTGCCCAGCAGGGTCTGTTCTACTCCTTCTCGCTCCTGCTCCCGCCGAACCTGGCCCTCTTTGCCCTGATGCGCGAGCGGGGGGTCTTCTCCGTCGCCGGAAGGCTCCGTTTCACCTTCCTGGCAGCCCAGGCCTCGGCCGCCTGGTTCCTCTTCCGCCATCACTTTGAAGAGCTCCTTCCGCTCCTCTCCCGCAAGATTATCCCCCATGCAGCTCTGGATAACCTTCCGGTCCCCCAGCCGATCCTGGCCATCACCCTCATTTCCCTCTTGCTCACCGCCTGGCTGGTCATCCGCAGGCAGGCGCCCATCGAAAGCGGTATGCTCGGCGCCATGATCGCGATCACCGTCGCCTGCCTGAACATCACCACACCCGACCTCCCGGCCGCCTTCTGCAGCGCCGCCGGTCTTATCATCACCCTCTCCGTCATCCAGGATTCCTACAACATGGCGTTCCGCGACGACCTAACCGGACTCCCCTCCCGCCGTGCCCTGAACGAGGCCCTGCACGGACTGGGACGACGCTATGCCGTTGCCATGCTCGACGTGGACCACTTCAAGAAATTCAACGACACCTACGGCCATGACGTTGGGGACCAGGTCCTGAAGATGGTGGCCAAGAAGATGGAGGGGGTCGGCGGCGGGGGACGGGCGTACCGCTATGGCGGCGAGGAGTTTACCGTGCTCTTCCCCGGCAAGCGGTGCAGCGATGCCGTCCCGCACCTGGAGACACTGCGCAGGACCATCGAGGAGTACCGCCTGGCGATCCGCAGCAACGACCGCCCCAAGGACCAGAAGAAGGGGGAAGAAAAACGGGGGAGCAGGCAGGAGTCAACGGAGGTGTCGGTAACCATCAGCATCGGGGTGGCCGAATCCGGCGACAACCAGGGGACCACCGCCGAGGTACTGAAAGCGGCGGACAAGGCCCTCTACCGGGCAAAAAACAAGGGGCGCAACCAGGTCTGCAGCTGACCGGTTGCGCCCCTCGAATATCAGGGCTCCCCTCTCCTCAGTTCCCCAGTATCCCCCGCAGGGTCTCCTCGATCCCCTTGCGTCCCGGACTCTGCGTCCCCCCCGTACCGGTGTCCTGCCTGAGCAGTCTGTCGCCGATCCTCTGCCGCAGGCTCTCGACCGCACGGCTGCCGACCTTTGCGCTGTCGAGGGAGAAGGAGGGCTTCCCCACCATGCCGGTTGCCCGCAACGGGACACTTCCCCAGCCGTCCCGGTCGGCAACAAACCTCCCCACGCTCCCCCTGGCTACCCTCGAAGTGAGTGCCGGCGAGAGCTTCAGCTCGATCCCCATGTCCATGGTCTTGTCCATCTTGATCCTGCCGGCGGCAAGCAGTTTCGCATCGGATCCGTCCCCCTTACCGTTCAGGGTTACCACCCCGTCCCGCAGGGCAAAGTCCCCCCCGAGACTGGTGAAGCGGAGCACGCGCAGCTCTTCGGCTCCCAGGAACGCGGCCAGGGTCGGCATGAACCCCTCGCCGCTCAGCTTGCCGTCGGCAACGGTGAATGTCCCTCTGCCAACCAGGTTGCGTTTAAGCGCCCCGATCCCCCTGCCGGCAAGATCCGTCTTCAGGGCAAGGGTGCCGGTAATCGAGCCGGCGGCCTTGGGGGCGAAGGCAGACACCAGCTTGTCCGCCTGAACCCCCTGGATGTCGAGGGATGTGCCGTAGGCAAAACCCCTGGTGCGCATGTCCAGTCGTGCCGTTGAGGAGAAACTCCCCCCGGCCCCCTTCCCCTTGAGACTCTCGACGGTCACCACGTTATCCTTCAGGCGCCAGGCAAGGTTGACCCCCTCAAGGGCAAGACCACGGCAGACCAGGGTCCCGATCCGCACCGCTCCCCCTCCCTCCAGAGGGAGCTGCAGCGGCCCGGGCTCCGCAGCCGCTTTCGCCGCGGGAGGCGGTGCCCCGGCCTCCTTTTTCGGTGGCAACAGCTTGTCCAGGTCCAGCCTGTCGCCATCCAGACCCAGGCCGATCTGCACAGGCTTGGCGAACAGGTTCCTGGCCGTCAGGTTGACCCCCAGCTTCTGCTCGCCGAGCGCCAGAGTCAGCCCCATGGATTCAAGCGAATCACTCCCCAGGGTCAGTGCCCCGGTCAGGGTCGGCCGCAGCCCCCCGGCGGACAGCGACAGGCCGGAGAGCCTGATCTCACCCCCCCGCAGCAGCCCTTTCGGCTGCTTCACCTCGCCGCCGAGCTTGAGACGGGCCTCCACGCCGCCGGAAAGGGCAAGCTTCGTCAGTTTCTCCCCCACCGCCGGGGGGAGCCCCCTGACCGCTGCAGAGAGCTCCTTTGCCGCAACCGCCAGCTCACCGTTGAGCAGCGGCGCAGATCCGGCCTTTGCCACGGTGCCGGAGAGGGAAACGGTCACGCCGGGCAGGGAGGCCTCGGCCTTGACAGGGAACTCCCCCTCCATGGAGATGTTGTTCGCCGACAGGCCGACACCGGTCACCTCCAGCGTGTAGCCACGGCCGCCAACCGCACCCCGGTCCTCGTAGGTCACCCGGCCGCCACTCACCCCGGCAGCCCTGACGGCAAGGCGCAGTCGGCTCTTCTCCTTCGACTCCTCCTCCCTCACCGGTTCCTTCTTCTTCAGGTCGGAGAAGTTGAAACTGCCGTCAGGGAGGCGCACCACCCGTACCAGGGGATTCTCCAGCACCACCTCGTCAACCTCCACCCGGCCGGAAAGCAGCGGCCAGAAACGGTAACTGAGGCGGATTGCTTCCGCCTTGAGGAACGGGCCGCTGTTGTCCTTCTCCCGCACCTCCAGGCTCTTCAGCCTGATGCCGCGGAAGATGCTCACCTCCACGTCGCCGATGGTCACCTGGCGCTCGATTCGTGCGGAAATCTTCGGCAGTACGGTCCGTTTCACCGTCTCGGGCGAGATGAGGATTTTGACGAGAACAGCCACCGCAATCACCAGGGAAAGAACGATTCCTCCGATTATGGCGGCAATTTTGCCTGTTTTAGCAAGGGTCACTGGCTACCTCCGGAAAGCTGGCATTCCCGCTTCACGGGACTACCTGTTCATCGTCTCAGCTGGAAAACCACGGTCCGGCGGCATTCCCGCCGAGGGATTTTCCAATCGTAGTACAGACTCATGCGGGATACAAGCCGCTATTTCCACGGACAGCGTCGAGGCTGGCGGGTCAATGGCCGGTCCGCCGCTTCTTCAGGGAGGAGAAACTGACGAGCCGCCGCTGCTCTTCGTCATACAGGTTGAGGCGGAGCGATCCGAGGCTTTTGCCCAGGGTCATGGGTTTCACCCCCCGCAGCTCTGGTACGGCGTCGTGACACTCCTGAAGGCGATAATTGGGGATGCCGGGGTGGGCATGGTGCACGTGATGCAGGCCGATATTCCCCGTTGCCCACTGCAGCAGCCGCGGCAGCCGGTAATGGGAGGCCCCTTCCATTGCCACGTTCCACGGGTTCCACTCAGCGTGGCGCCTCCAGTAGACCCCCTCGAACTGGTGCTGCTGGTAGAACAGCCAGACCCCCAGGGTCGCGGACGGCATCAGCACGGCCATCTGCGCCAGCAGGTAGGTGCGCAGCCCGATCGTCAGCCAGGCGGTGACAACAATGGCGACCAGCGCGGCGTTGGTCAGCATGACGCTGAGAAAATCGATACGTTTTGCCCCGGGGGACGGATAGCGGTTGCGCAGGAGGAAATAGTAAAGCGGGCCGATGCCGAGCAGCACAAGAGGGTGGCGGTAGAGCCGGTAGGCAAGTTTTTTCAGGGGGGGTGACGCCAGGTACTCCGCCACGGTCATGGTGGTGATATCCCCCATCCCCCGCCGGTCCAGGTCGCCGGCGGTGAGATGATGGCCGAAATGGCTCCGCCGCCAGTCGTGGAAGGGGGTGAAGGTGATGATCCCGCAGAGGTATCCGACGGCCCTGTTCCAGCGCGGCGAGGGGAGAAAGGAGCCATGGGTGCAGTCGTGGAAAAAGATGAAGATCCGGATAAAGAAAGCGGATGCTGTCAGGCCCAGGCCGATGGTGACCCAGAGGGGGTAACCGAGGCGGACGGAGACGATGAGGAGGGAAAAGAGGAAGAGATAGGGGATGACGGTGGTGAGGAGCTGCCGTACTGCCCTGCCCCTGTCCGCCCTGGCATAACCGGCGAGGCTCCCGTACCACTCCGGTTTTTCGACTTTTGCAACCACAAGCACGGGATTGAAGACCATGACAAGCACCCGCCACGTCCGCAGACCGATTGTGCACCTGCTTTCATGGTAGCAAAAAAGATGCTGGCCGCAATACGTGGCGGTCCGGGAGCAGCACCGGGGCCCCCTAGATGGCCGGCTGGACCACCTTTTTCTTTCTCGCCCGCGGTATCACCACCTTTATCACCGGCTCGCAGGAGATCTCGCTCGGGATATACGCCGCCGGATCCGTCGGTTCGAGCAATTCGAAGTGGGACGAGGCTATCTTCCGGGTAATCCCGTCGCTGAACTGGATGGTGGCGTTGAATTCCGCGATCTCCAGAACCTTGCCGGCCCCCCAGGCATGCACTCCGGTATGACTGACAACATTTCCTCGTTTGAGTCTCATCGGCTCTCCTTGTTCAACAGTGTTGGCAACGTGTAACAGCGTGAGGCTTTCCGGCTGGCCGGGGCGTTTACGGCGTCTCGAAGGTGACCATGCCGAAAAGGAGGTGGCTGCCTGAAGCAGCGGGGTACGAATGAGGTGGATGAAGATGACCCGAAGGGGGTAGGTACATGGAGAGGGGGGAATCTGCAAATAGGTCAATAAGTTACCTTACTCTCTTTGCGCAGAAATGACAGCATTATTATTCAACCGGTCGCCGGAGTCCGGAGCATCTGTGGCCGGCAGATCGAGAACTCTATGTGTCAGGCCAGGACAGGGCATTGGCAGGACAGGCCGTGACGCAGGTCGAGCATTTGATGCAGTCCCGGTGCGGCAAGACACCGCTCTCCCTGTGCACGGCAATGCTGAAGCCCATGGGACAGCCGCGTTCACAGCTTCTGCACTGCTTGCAGTGTGCGGCGACCTGCAGCCGGTACTTGTCACCGCCGATGGCTGCGGCCGTTGTGCCGACCGGGCAGAAGCTGCACCAGCTCCGGGAACGGTAGGTGATCCCGAGCGGTATGCCGACTGCCGTGGTAATCAGGCACATGCTCCAGAAGACCGTCCCCCAGTGCCGCCAGTCGCCGGGATTCAGGCTGAGCCGGTAGGCCATGAACCCCATCAGGAGCGCCATGCCCCCCCAGCGGAAGGCGCTGTTTTTCAGCAGCTCCGGAACCGGGCGACTGCCGCCGACAAAGCTGAAGACGGTATCGTAGAAACTCCCCCGGGGGCAGAGGTTGCCGCAGGCGTATCTCCCCCGGAAGAACCCTCCCCCCATGCCGATCAGCATGGCAGCGGGGACGGCAAAGCCAAGGAGCGGATATTTCCAGCCGACGGCAATGACGGTCATCATGAAAAACGCCAGGAACCAGCGGTGCAGTGGCTTGGCTGGGAGTGCTATTGCGACGGGTGAGATTTCATAGGTTGATTTCATATTCCGGACCCCCAAACATACTTTTTTTAATATATATAGTTTTTGGAATATGTCAAGGGAATGTTTTTCATGAGCGCGGCAGGAAATTGAGTCTTGACAGGCAAAAAAGCCGTAAAACCCTTGTGTTAGGGTGTTACGGCTTTTTGCTTCGTCAGCTTGTCCCATGTCAGGCAGAACCCGCCAACTTCTCTGTGAGGATCGCAGTGCATCGTGAAGACTGACAAAGTTCAGTTGTGCTGGCAACATCGCAAGGCGCCAGCGGCGGAGGTCAGCTGAGACCGCTGTCGCCGCTTGTTGGGCTTTCTATATTTTGGCATGTGCGCTCCTTGTTTGGGGTGGGTCTAGCGGCTTCTGGCCAGCGTCATTTCCACCAGCTCATTAAAATCCTTCCGCAATTGTTCCTGAAATTGTTCCCGCCGCATTTTTCGCCAGGCCTTGTATGCGGCGTACATTCTGGTTCCAAACGTGAGGACTCTCATGGCCTGTACCTCCTTTCGTGGTGTCGTAGCTCGGGCAATCATGAAATCATTGTGCTGTTTCGTGTGCCCCTACTTGTAATAACTCAACAATTGTGCCATTCGTGCTGATATGACAACATGCTGTAATAATTAGAGATTTATTTAAGGTGAGTGCTAGATGGATTGCCGGATATGGCAGAAATGCATGACAATGTATGCATATTTGCCCGAAGGATTATGCATTGGTATAATTGCCGGTAACGACTGCCGCTGTTTGTGATGCGGAGCATGGGGAGAACCTGCGCATGAAAACCCCTCGATCACTACGAACTGAAGAGAAGGAATTCTTCACTACTGTTGCGAACACCGCATTTGCCAACCCTTTCAGCCGGGAGCGGATCGAACTTGACCGGAAAATTACCGGTGTCTCCGGGGTCGACCTGCCCCGCGAAGAGATGGTCCGACTGGTGACCGCCAGGGTGGCGGAGCGTTTACGGACTCTGGAGGAGTCGGGGAGGGCGAATGTCAACCTCTATGCCGGGGAGGAGAGGCGTACTGCCGGGGTCGTGTTCCTCTTCACGGTGTACCACCGTTTCAGGGCGGAGCTCGATGCCTTCATCCCGAAGCAGATCGAGGCAGGGGATCAGCTCTGCAAGGTGCCCTTTGCCCGGGAGGCATTGGCAAAACTTGTCGGCCTCGGCTTTTCCGAAGAAGAAGCGCTGAAATATTTCGCCCTGTTCTACCAGTTCCGCCGTGCCTTCTATTTCATCGAGAGCGGCCTGGTGGGCACCAGCAGGTCCATGCACAATCTCAGGCTCAATCTCTGGAACAACGTCTTTACCAGGAACATCGACCTGTACGATACCCACCTCTGGAACCGGATGGAGGACTTTTCCACCCTTCTGCTGGGGGAAACCGGTACCGGCAAGGGGGCGGCCGCGGCGGCCATCGGACGTTCCTGCTCCATCCCCTTCGACCCCCTCAAATGCCAGTTCGTCGAGAGCTTCACCCGCAACTTCATTTCGCTCAACCTCTCCCAGTATCCCGAGACACTCATCGAGTCGGAACTGTTCGGCCACTGCAAGGGGGCTTTCACCGGGGCTGTTGAGCACCATGAAGGCGTTTTCAGCAGGTGCAGCCCGCACGGCTCCATCTTTCTCGACGAGATCGGCGACCTGTCGATCCCGGTCCAGATCAAGCTCCTCCAGGTTCTGCAGGAGCGGACCTTCTCGGCGGTGGGGAGTCATGACCGGCTCCGGTTTCACGGCCGGGTGATCGCCGCCACCAACCGCCCCCTGGATGACATGAGGCGCAAAGGGCAGTTCCGCGACGATTACTACTACCGGCTCTGTTCCGACACCATTGCCGTCCCGTCCCTGCGTGAGCGCATAGCCGAGGAACCGCGCGAGCTGGAGGTGATGGTCGGCCACCTCCTGACCCGGATTGTCGGGGTTTCCCGCCAGGAACTCATCGACCTGGTGCTGAGCGCGCTGAGGCGGGATCTTCCGCCGGACTATTCCTGGCCGGGCAACGTTCGGGAACTCGAGCAGGCAGTACGCCGCATTCTCCTTTCCGGCAGCTACCGGGGAGACTCTTCGCTTCAGAGCGAGGCCGGCGGGGCGATTGCCATGAAGGATGGCGGCATGGATGCTCATGCTCTTCTCGCGAACCATTGCCGGAAACTCTTTGAACAGTTCGGAACCTACGAAGAGGTCGCCCGGCGGACCCGCCTCGACCGCCGCACCGTCAAAAAATACCTGCAATCCGCAGACGGGAGGCCATGAGGGCGCGGTCGAATTGCCGGTTGATCAAACGGGCGGAAGCGTACGACCCGAGAACTTCAACAACATGCTGCTGCCCATGTATCGGTGGTTCGGCGTACAAATCGGAAAGCCCGCTTTTGGCGGGCTTTCCGATTTGTCGACGGCTGGCAGGCCACGAAAGGTCAGGGGGTAATTCGCCGCCTACTTCTGAATAGCCTCCTCGAATGCCCTGGACATTACCCGGTAGCCGGCGTTGGTGGGATGGATCTGGAGCGGATCGGCACCGTTACGCGCCACAAGGAGAAGGCCGCTCCTGCCATGGAACGCGGAATAGACATCGGCCACCCCGACGCCGAAGTTGGCCGCCACCCCGGCGACGACCTGGTTGAAGATTGGCACGATCACCTCAGACGCCGGAATTTCCGGGATACTGTAAAGATTGCCGATGTATATCTTCGTATTCTGCAGCTCCGGGGCGCTCCGGAGCGCCAGGAAAATCTGCACCAGGTTGGCCTGGAAATCCTGCAGCACAGCAGACGGATCGGCACCGTCCATGATTTTTACCAGGTCGTTCCCCCCGACCGTGAGCGTGATAACGGTCGGCCGGAAATCCCTGATCGCCTGGGGGACCTGGTAGGCAAGAACGTCACTGCTGGTGGCGTTGGGTACTCCGGCGTTGCAGAAAAGAGTGTTGGGAATCGTGTCGAACACCGCGGAACGATAGAGGAGATAGACGAACCCCTCGGTGGCGGGGATCGCCCCGTATCCGGCCGACAGGCTGTCCCCCATGGCCATGTAGCGGGTGTGGTTGTCAAACTGCCAGGGGAGTTCAGCCCGGACAACGGCTGGCATCAGCAATGTAACGGTTACGAGCAGTGCGATAAACCTTTTCATGACATCCTCCTTGATTCTGTTGATGGTGTCTGTTTCATGCCCATTCTGTCGTGAGTTCCATTCCCCATCGATCCCTTCGGCTTCCGCCCCCTTTCCACGACCGTCTCCGCCCGAGAATTATTTCCTGAGAGCGGGTGAGACGTCGCTGACCTTGATCGCCTCCATGTACTTATTGACCCGCTTGATGATCTCCTGTGAAATGTAATTCCCCACCGGCATTTGAATGGCATCCGCCAGCAGCGGGGTCACTTTCTCGTCATAGTCCATGAAGACAATGCCTCCTATGAGGGCGATAGCGCCGAATTCAAGCCAGCTGGCTTCGGTCCAGGTCCGGTTGATGTCCGCGTGGCGGACGTCCAGGTGGATCGGCATGGAGAATTTTTCGAACTGTTTGCCGCCGGCATTTGCCAGTTTTACATCGACGTTATGATTGACTTCATAGATGTAGCCGTTCCAGGCCGGCGCCCAGACCAGAAAGCCGGGGAAATTTATCCAGAAATTTGTGCCGGAACCTTCGTACGTGGATTTGATGGCTATGGTTGCGACCACGTCCGCTCCTTCGCCCTTATTGCCATTCGTGTACGGCATGATGACATTGGCAGAGTACTTGCCAAGCGATTCTGCAATGCCGTTCAACAGCTTCTGGTCGGCCGGTACCGAGTAATTGCCGACAATGCCGATTGTCAGCGGTTTATCCAGCGAATTGATGTCGACGTTCTTGTACTTATTGATGTTCGTCACGGTCAACTGGTGTGAACATCCGGCAGTAAACAGCGTCATGACCAGGAGCAGGCGGGTCATGGTCGGCAATAACCCCTTGAGCCCGTTTCCAGTCGCTGCGATTGATCCTTCAGAACGCGTGGTTTTCATGGCTGTCTCCTTTGCAATAATTGGTGAACCTGCAGGGTGAGTCTTGTTGCCTGTTTTATTGGCGCCTTAACATTTGTGTATTCTATAGTCATGCCAAGTTGTTTCACTCTCGTATCATGCCGTTATTACAGGTAAGAACCGGATGGGGGGCTGTGGGAAATCATGCCGGTTAAACAATTCATGTCCGTCAATGCATGCATTTATGTATGGGGTGTCGTGTGGGAAAGATTGATTCCGGTGGGGATTCTGGGGATCGCTTTCGCTGAGACTGCCGGTGGTGGTGCTCAAGGGGACGGACGTGGATCAGCAGCGCCTGGCCAAAAGCGTGACCGTGGAGTAGGGTCCAGCCGCCGGAGAAGTGGCGCGAGAGAGTGCAAACACAAAAGGCTGCCGGGGTTTACCGGCAGCCTTTTGTGTTTATAACGTGCTGTTCAGGAGCAGCGTCGTTTTTACGCTGTCGCCTGGAGCAGGTTGGGCATCAGTTCCACTATTCCGTGCATGGTCTCGCGACGTAGTCGGAGAGCTCTAACGGCTCGACATACTCATGCCCCTTCATCCGGACCCATAGTTCGGACTCTGGAAAATCAAAGTGGCAGGCAGGTATACCAGCGGTGATGCCGGCTCTCTCGCCAGCGATGAGAGTGACTTCTACCTTCCAGCATCGCCCGGTCCCTCCATATGGTTGTTCCGTGACCGTCGTGACTTTGAACTTCGTTTCCTTCGCGATTCTTCCGACCGGGACCCAAATACACTTGGGATACCTCAAACCTCTGGGCTTGTAGCGCTCCTCATCTTTGGTCGCGGGCGTAACCTCTTGCGGGGTGCATTCGTTGGCACCAGGCAGGTTGAGCATGTATGCAGTGAAGTAACTGAAGTGCTCTAAAAGGATCGCATCATCGCGCAGCGCAAAGCACTTGCTGGCGATGTTTGATGCTATCGGTCTGTTCGTTGCGTCGTAGACGTACCAGGTGCAGCCATGTAATGCGGCACCGGTAAACAAGACGACGGCGTAACGTAGGATTGTGAAGTTCATTTTGATGTCCAACGGGGTGCCCCCATGACCCGCCCGCTGGGCATTTTCGGCGGTCGGCGTCCATGGGGCTGGACGTTCATCCAGTCGAGTTTGCGGCAAATGGAACTATGTTATTTCGCCACTTTAAGTAACTTTTCCTGTTTCACTAGATTTTGCCCCTTCAGGGCAATCGATTTATGGAATCCGTACTTCTTTTTATTAAAAGTCCAAAGCTCCAAAGCAGCTTTATCTGGACCGTCATATTTCAAAAACATGATGACGGCATGATTATTAACTTTGCTGTCAGAAACGATAGGTTCTGTCCCAAAGAATTCACCTATCTTTGATAGTGTCTTACCATCAACAAGCGTATAGCCGCATCCGCCGGTGCCACAAAGGCTGTCACTGGTCACAATAAAGTAGTCAACCTTACCGTCTCCATTGATATCTTTTGTGAATACTTTTGGCACATCGTCGTCATACTCCTGCTCTGCTATTATGGAGTCCAAAGCTTTACTGGAAGGTAATTTCTTCTTTTTAAATGCAGTCTCAGTTAATTTGATCCCGCTATATAAAGTCTCGTCAGATGCATTTACGATACTGCAACAGGTTGCCATCAGAGCTACGACTACGATGCTGATGTGTTTCATGAATTCCTCCATATTTTATTCATCAATTTCATTCGTCCAACGGGGCTGCGCTTGACCTGCCGGGCGGTATTATGCCCGGTCATGGTCTTAGCGCATGTTGGGTGGTGCTTTTCTTATTGGCGAAAAGACTCCAAGCGCTAAACTGATAACCCCGACTGCAACCCACAATTGGTAAAGCTTAGGCAATAGCTTGTTGTTGTAATCCCAGATCTCTCTAGCGTTGCTTTGCACATTTCGAAACTTAACATCATCAGCGGTGGGTTCATATTTCTTACTCACACCTGTTTCAGATATGTATTCTACTACTTTACCTTCGTGCAAAAACTTGTCACTAGCGTACATTCTTGACAACATTGATCTTGCCTTCAGAGGCAGGTTCTCTTGCTCGGCCCTAAATTTCAAGAGTTCAAAGTTCGGCCGTGCAATTTCATCAAGGCTCTTTCCAATTGACTTATAAGATTCAATTTCAGCTACATGATACAAAAGAATTCCTAGTCCTATTATTGTCAAAGCTATTCCTTTTATGCTTGTCCATTTACTCCTCACTCGCCGAATCCCAGTCGCAATCAAGCTCATGGTCAGAAGGAAAAACCCGAATAAATTGACTGAATCAATCAGCTTGTATTTTAGGGAACTTTTTTGAGCCAAAAACATTCGAATGGCATCAGCACTCTCCGAATCAGTTGCAGCCATGGGCCAGACAGCTTTTCCAATTTCGGCAGCCAGAATCATAAGCAAAGCCGCAATAATAATTTTTTCGCCACTTACTCTCAGGTTTGCCTTTTCCATATTTATCGATTCCGTTTATCACTCAACTCATTATTGAGCAGTTATGAGCATACAATATTATATGCAAGCATCTAATATTGTATGCAAAATGCACTTATCCACATGCATCTAATATTATATGCCGTTATCTAATATTAGATGCTGTACCAGATTTAACTGCTTTTTGAACTGCATCTAATATTATATGCTTTTCCAGTTCAGTCCCTTTTATTTTGCCGTATGGGGAAAAAAGGGGACGTTGTTGATTTGTCAATTAGTAAGCTGTTAGTCAACGAATAGACAACGTCTCCTCGGTCTCTCTCTTACTGATTTCCACTATATTCGACAAGTAACCATAAGAATTCATTCTGTTTTATGGAATCCAACCAAGCCGGACTATACGAAGAAATCTCGCTTCTGTAAAGAAAGTTTATTAATGAAATGTTTTGTATGGAAATAAGGAGAGGACGCGTGGCGTCAAGGTGGGCTGAAACGGCAGATGAAAACATGAAAGCCCGCCCGGATCGCCGGGCGGGCTGTTGGTGTTCACGAAGCGGTGCAAGGGTGTCAGCAGGAGCCACCCACACAGGCACCTTCAGGCGGAGTCACGACCACCTTCCCTTTTTCCACCGGCAGGGTGTCGCCCGGCATGAAGGACGTTCTCACGACCCCTTCCTTGTCTTCCAGGCGATAGGTGACGTCATAGCCAATCAGTTTCTGCGACTTGTCGTAGACCGTTTTGCAGCTGCGCTTCGTCGACGTGACTACGTCGCCCTTCTGCATGCTGCCCTGCACCTGGTTTCCGACATACGCTCCGCCGGCAGCCCCTGCGATCGTGGCGATTGCCTGGCCTGAGCCGCTGCCGATCTGGTTGCCCAGCACGCCGCCCGCGATGCCGCCGATCACGGTACCGGCGATACGATTGGGATCACTAACCGGTGCCCGCTGCTGCACCGCCACGTTCCGGCATTCCTCGCGCGGGGTCACGACCGTTTCCGTGACCTCCTTCACGGCGACAACATCGGCAAACTTCGGACCGCTCAGCGCCTTGTAGCCTCCGACTGCGGCAACCGCGAGAACCACCATCGCCAGACCGCCGATCACGATTCCTTTGATCATGGACTTTTCCATAGTGTTCTCCTTTTTGATAGAAACCGCTCTGCCGGCTACTTGTGGAATGCGTAGCCACCGCATCGCAACAGTTTCCTGTTTACCTAATAATAGCATGAAACCGGCGAATTCACCAAGTCTTGGCGACGTATAACATGCCGTAATCACACAGTTTTAAGGCATAAAACAATGCGGGAAGATTCCGTTTCCCGAAAGCCGCAAAATGAGGGTGTTTGAATTGAAATCGGGGGGAATGGGGGTGGGGGAGAGGGGGCTATTCCAGGGTCCGGCGCTGCTTCTTCTTGTCGCCGTGCTGCTTCTTGGCGGTGAGGCGGCGCTCGACGGAGCCCCTGGTGGCGCGGGTAGCGATGCGCTTTTTCACCTTGCGCTCGCGCTTCTCCAGGGCGAGGCGGAGCCGCTCCAGGGCCTTCTCCCGGTTCTGCAGCTGGGAGCGGCTCTCCGACGCCTGGGCGACGATGCCCGTGGGGAGGTGGCGGATCCGCACCGCCGAGTCGGTGGTGTTGCGGTGCTGCCCCCCGGGGCCGGAGGCGCGGTAGAACTCGATCTGCAGGTCGCTTTCCTTGATTTCCACCGGCATGGTTGGTTCCTTTGAGCACAGATGGTGCAGCAGGGATTCCGGTGGCGGGTCCGCCTCCATTCGAGCTGCCGGCTTCGTTCTGCACTGCCGGGCTCATGTCGCTAAAGCCGATAAACTCGCCCTGCGGGCTCAGACAGTATCGGCTTTTTTCGCTCCATGTCGCCACGGCGTGCGACGAACGAACCCGAATGCTCTCATTCCGGCAGACCCGCCACCGGAATCCAGGGTGGTGCGGGCTGCCGCCCGGTTCCTAGTCGTGCGCCGGCAGCAGGTAGCGGCCGACATAGTTCTTGGAGAACTGGTAGGCGGTGCGGCCGCAGCGCTTGCTCTTGTCGTGGGACCACTTGATCGCCTCGATCTCCAGGTCCTTGGTGAAGGGGATCTCCACCTTCCGCTCCCGTGCCTCGCGGCTGATCGCCAGGCGGACGGCTTCGATGTAGCGGTCCTGGGAGAAGGCGTAGAAGGCGACCCAGAGGCCGAAACGGTCGGAGAGGGAGACCTTCTCCTCCAGCGCTTCGCTCTGCTGCAGTTCGCCGTTGACGAATTTACCCCCCAGGTGATCGGTCTCGTACTCCGGCAGGAGATGGCGGCGGTTGGAGGTGACGTAGATGAGGACGTTCTCCGGCGGCGAGTAGACCGAGCCGTCCAGGGCGCTCTTCAGCATCTTGTAGGAGAGCTCCCCCACCTCGAAGGTGAGGTCGTCGCACAGGAGGATGAAGCGGTAGGGCTGGTCCTCGACGGCGTTGAAGATCTCGGAGAGGTAGATCAGGTCCTCCTTCTCGATCTGGATGATGCGCAGCCCCTTCGCCGCGTACTCGTTGAGGAGCGCCTTGACGATGGAGGACTTGCCGGTCCCCCGCGAACCCCAGAGGAGGGCGTTGTTGGCCGGCAGGCCGGCGAGGAACTGGCGGGTGTTGTGGATCATGACCTTTTTCTGCTCTTCCACCCCGAGGAGCTCGTCCAGGGTGGTGGAGTCGGTCACCTTGACCGGCTCCAGGTAGCCGGAGAAGGAGTGGCGGCGCCAGTTTGCGGCATAGCAGGTGGCCCAGTCAACGGGCTTGACGGTTCTGGGGAGGAGCATCTCCACCGAGCTGAGGACACGCTCCAGCCGGGCAACGACTTCGGGTTTCAGGTTGAACATGGTCTTGTCTCTTTCGGGTGATTTGCGCATCATCCGCCGCCGGCCGGTGATCCAGAACCCCGGGTCCAGGGGGCGACGAATGAGTATGGCTTGGGAAACGGCGGTGGGGAGAGGGGTTTCATGGGGCCGATACAAGTCGCGGAGTGGATTGTATACTCCACACCGCCTCAGCTTGTCAAACTGAAATGTGTTTGAATCCGGCAGGTTAAACAATCATCACGGAAGAGGTGGTTATCGCACCGTCTCCTCATGCTGCCGATTTTGTCAGTTGTTCGTTTCGATGCATTCCCACCGTTCCCACGAATCGAGTTCACCGCTGTCCAGCCGGACCTGTACCGTTTCTCCCGAAAAGGTACAGCCGAAGACAACACCCTGGGCGCCGGTGCGGAGGTTTTTCAGCCGTACCGGTTCGTCCCGCTGTTCGGTACGGTAGCATACGCTGTTGTACTGGTTCGTTTTCATTGTGCAATCTCCCTTCATGTTCTGAACGGAGTGGATTCAGAGCGTTTTCAGGTTGGAGAATTCACCCCATTCGAGGTAGCAGTCGGGTTTTTCCACGAAATCGTAGATCTCCTCGATTTCTTCCAGATGCTCCTTTTCGTCCGCGGCCAGCATGGCCAGCATCTTCCTTGTACCCTCGCTCTTTTCCGCATGGGCCATCCCCTCGAACAGCCGGATAACCTCCTCTTCCGCGTGGACCACATGTTCGAAGGCATCACGGTCGTTTTTCAAGGCCTTGAGCTGGCTGTGGTCGAAGAGAAAGTGTCCCAGACCGTACTCATGGTCGCCGATCCGGTCCAGCAGCACGGTCTCTGCATTTGCCCTCTGTTCCGCCAGCATCTCTTCCAGGCGAACCAGATGCTTTAACTGGCTGTTGGCCAGCAGGCCGTACAACTCGATAAGCTCCGGATCAGTCGCCTTGCTGCCGAGGGTTTCATAGAAGGAGAGGCAGTCCCTGTCAAATTTTGTCATGAATTCGAGCGCGTTCATTATGATCACCCGCCTTTCTATACCTTCACTATAGCACGGCTGGCAAAAGAGGACAAAATAACTCTTATTAAGGTTGGGGCGGGGGAATCCGGGGTTTTCAGCGGATGGCGAGAATGTGGAACGATCTGGTGCAGGAGTCGGTGGATACGTCGACCTCGTCATCGACACCCTTTCCCAGCAGGCTGCGCCCGAGGGGTGAGGCGGGGGTGACGACGGTCACCTCAAGGCCGTCGACGGTCAGCCGCAGGCCGCCTCCCTCCGGGCCCAGAAATACGGTGCGCCGGTTGCCGTCATCGTCCTCCAGGTCTATCAGGGCGGTCAGGCGGATCGGGGTGTTGTCGTCGAAATCCTGCAGGGAGAGGGTTCTGTAGCTCTCCAGAGCCTGACGGATCTCCTGCGCCCGGTTGGCCTGTCCCTGGGCGATGTAGGACGCCTCCAGGGCGGTGGTGTCGTACTTGTTGTCCGGAAGGCACTCCTCGTGGGTTGCTGCCTCGTGGGCCGTCCGGGCGGCGCGGAAAAGGGTGGCCAGGTCGGCGGTCAACCGCTCCATGATCTGTGTGCGTAACGGTTCCTTGTTCATTTGCGGCGACTCTGTCTCTGGGATTGTTCAGAAAAAAAAGGGGAGAGTGTCGCCACCCTCCCCGTTGGCATGTACTGTTGCAGTTACTTGGACAGGGTCTCAACGTCCTTCTTCACGGCATCGTGGAGGTCCGTGGCCCCCTTGGTAGTGGCGTCGATTTTCTGCTTTCTGGCGGCCGCCTTCTCTTCGGCTTTTTTCCGTTTGGCAGCGGCTGCAGCCTCTTTTCTGGCTGCCTTCTCCTTGGCGGCAGCATCCCTCTTGGCGGCCTTCTCCCTGGCGGCAGCTTCTTTTTTGGCGGCCTTTTCCCTCAGGTCGGCCTCCTTCTTGGCTGCCTTCTCCTTCAGCTCCGCGTCCTTTTTGGCCGCCTTGTCCTTGAGCTCTGCCTCTTTTTTTGCCGCCGAATCAACGGATGTGGCAGCCTTGTCCAGGGCCTTGTCGGCCTTTTCGAACGGGTCGGCGGCCAGGGCGCCGCAGGCGAAAACGGTGCAGATTGCGAGGATGGCAAACAGGGTTGCTGTCTTTTTCATGAAAGTCCTCCTGTGGTGATGTGTTACTGCTGTTTAGCGAAATCCGGGTGAAGAATCAAGGGAAAACAGGCCTGCCCGTCCTGACGGGGCGGCGTCAGCGGCGCCTCTCCCGCTGTCTGCGCCAGGCGGCGCGCAAGCCGAAAAAGACGCCGATTGCCAGAAGTGCCCAGATGGCGATGGTGGCGACTAGTTCGCTGCATGTCAGCATGGGGTGCTCCTTGAAATGGTGATACCTCCTGTGTAGCGGAAAAACCGGCGAAGCACCTTGATGCAGGTCAAGTCCGGAGACTGTCCTCGAATTTCAGGAGTGGACGGCCCGCGGCTTGTTCGCAAGGATCCGCGGACGAAGCACGGAGACGAGAAGGAGCACGAACACGACCACCCCCTGCACGGCGCAGCCGAGGGTGCCGACCAGGAAGTAGCGGGCGTAGCGCCGGTCGTCGAATACCGCCATTGCGTCCAGGCGGGAGTAGTCGAGCAGCTTTTCCAGCCAGGGGGCGACGAAGCAGAGGCCGAAGAGGATTGCCCCGGCGGTGCAGTAGAGCTTGAGGCTGAAGAATCCGCTCTGGACCGGCAGTCGGCGTGCCTGGGCCAGGAATATGCCGCTCAGCAGGGTGATGACTGCCCCGGGGGCGATGATGCAGTCGTCGACCGCATCGATGACCCGGTTGAAGGCCTGCAGTTCGGCGGCGGATTCGGTCCGGCAGTCGAGGGCAAGCAGGAGCAGGATGCCGATGCCGCCGCCGATCCAGGCGGAAATGCCGAGCAGGTGCAGGGTCCTGAGCAGCGGTATGGAGATCTTCGCGTAGGTCATGGGCGCCTCCCGTAACAGGTGATGCTGTTACTTCAGCAAGGAGGGTGCCCGTATACGCAATCCGCGCCACTTCCGCTAACATGCCGAAATCACGGAATGACGCGAAAGGGAGCAGAGCCCGATGTGTGCCGTTTACGGCAAAAAGGGCAGGAGTTGTGCCAAATGCTGCGCAGTGCCGGCGCCCGTTATTCCCGCCACCCGCCCGCTCCGAAAAGCCGGGGGAGTCCTACTCCTTCAGCTGGAAGGATACCTTGATCACCACCTGGTACTCGGCAACCTTGCCATCATCGCCGATGTGGCCGCGGACCTCCTGCACCTCGAACCAGGAGAGCTTGTCCAGGGAGCTGCGGGCCTTAAGCAGTGCGGTTTCGATGGCAGCCTCGATGCTCTGGCCAGATACGCCGATGATTTCGACCTTTTTATAGATTCTGTCCTTGCCGTACATGTCCGCCTCCTTTTTGTGAAATACCCATGCTTGAACAATAACAGAGAACGCCGGCCCTGCAACCGGTGCGGGTCTGTCGGCCCCAGTCTTGTCGGCGGGAAATTGTCGGATATACTTATTTCCACACGATTTACGGCAGCCACAGGGAGGCGGTCATGGACCTGAAAAATACCCGTACGATCATTCTGAACGGCGGCGATCCGGAGCAGAAGCGGGCCGAAATCCGGGACTATTTTCACGCAACCTATGATATCGACGAGAAGCTCTACGAAACCCTCCGCTACGACGACACCTTCTATCTCCGGGCCGACCGGCTGCGCCACCCGCTGATCTTCTACTTCGGTCACACCGCCACTTTCTTCATCAACAAGCTGACCATCGCCCGGGTCATCGACAGGCGGATCAACCCGAAGTACGAATCCATGTTCGCCGTCGGGGTGGACGAGATGTCATGGGACGACCTGGACGAGCGCCACTACGACTGGCCGACCCGCAGTGAGGTGAAGGCCTACCGCGACAAGGCCCGGGAACTGGTTGACAATCTCATCAGGACCATGCCCCTCACCCTCCCCATCACCTGGGACTCCCCCTGGTGGGGGATCATGATGGGGATCGAGCACGAGCGGATCCACCTGGAGACCTCGTCGGTGCTGATCCGCCAGCTCCCCATCGACCAGGTGGTCCAGCTCCCCTTCTGGGAGATCTGCACCGAGAGCGGCGAGCCGCCGGCAAACGGGCTTGTGCCGGTGGCGGGGGGGACGGTGCGACTCGGCAAGGCGAAGGACCACCCCCTCTACGGCTGGGACAACGAGTACGGCTTCCACGAGGCAGCGGTAGGGGATTTCCGGGCAGGAAAGTACCTGGTCGCCAACCGGGAGTTTTTGGAGTTTGTCCAGGCCGGCTGCTACGGCGAGCGAACGTTCTGGAGCGAGGAGGGGTGGAACTGGCGGGAGTTCAGGCAGGCGCAGCACCCGCTCTTCTGGATCAGGAGCGGCGACGGCTGGAAGCTGCGCACCATGGCGAGCGAGATCGACATGCCGTGGAACTGGCCGGTGGAGGTGAACTATCTGGAGGCAAAGGCCTTCTTCACCTGGAAGGCAGAGGGGAGCGGCAGGCCGATCCGCCTCCCCACGGAGGACGAGTGGAACAGGCTGCGGGATGTCTGCGAAATCCCGGACCAGCCGTACTGGGACAGGGCACCGGGGAATCTCAACCTGGAATGGTGGTGCTCCTCCTGTCCGATTGACAAATTCAGGACCGGCGAGTTCTTCGACGTGCTCGGCAATGCCTGGCAGTGGACCGAGACCCCCATCTACCCCTTCCACGGCTTCGACATCCACCCCTGGTACGACGACTTCTCCACCCCCACCTTCGACACCCGCCACAACCTGATCAAGGGGGGATCGTGGATTTCCACCGGCAACGAGGCTACGCGGGACTCCCGCTACGCCTTCAGGCGCCACTTCTTCCAGCATGCCGGCTTCCGCTACGTCGAGAGCGAGGCACAGGTCGCGATCCACGACGACCAGTACGAGAGCGACGCCCTGGCAGCCCAGTACTGCGATGCCCACTACGGACCGGAGCATTTCGGGATTGCCAATTTCCCCGCAACCGTTGCCGCTCTCTGTCTTGAGCTCATGGGGGGGAGAAGCCTCGGCCATGCCCTCGACCTGGGGTGCGCGGTGGGGAGGGCCTCCTTCGAGCTGGCAAGGGGGGGCTTCGAACAGGTAACCGGCCTGGACTTCTCCACCCGGTTCTTCCGCCTGGCGGCGCGGATGCAGGAGGAGGGGTACCTGCGCTACGCCCTGTCCGAAGAGGGGGAGATCGTCTCTTTCCACGAGACCGGTCTGGGCGAGCTGGGGCTGGAGGGGGTGCGTGAACGGGTTCGCTTCTTCCAGGCGGACGCCTGCAACCTGCCGGAGAAGTTCACCGGCTACGACCTGGTACTGGCGGCAAACCTCATCGACCGCCTCTACTCGCCGCGGAAGTTCCTTTCCACGATCCACGAGCGGATGAACGCCGGTGGCCTGCTGGTAATAACCTCCCCCTACACCTGGCAGGAGGAGTTCACCAGGAAGGAGGAGTGGCTCGGCGGCTACCGGGAGGCGGGTGAGCCGGTCTGGACACTGGACGGCCTGAAAGAAGCGCTGTCACCCCGCTTCCGCCTGCTCGGGGAACCCCGGGATGTGCCGTTCGTCATTCGCGAGACCCGGCGCAAGTTCCAGCACTCCATCGCCGAACTGACGGTGTGGGCGCTTGAGGGGGGAGAATGAACGATCACTGTGACCTGTCGCCGTCGGGACAGCTGCTGCAGGCGTTCGGTGAGTTCAACCGGCGCGACTGGTTCGACTGTCACGAGACCCTGGAGGACCTCTGGGTGGGGAGCGAGGGGGAGATCCGCTTCTTCTACCAGGGTCTGCTGCAGATAGCCGTGGCGCTGCATCATTGGAAAAACGGGAATTTCGGCGGCTGTCTGCTCCTGCTCGGCTCCGGGGCGGATTACCTGCGCCGGGTGCGGCCGGTCTGCCAGCGGATCGACGTGGCATCCCTCCTGGCTGCCACGCAGCGGTGCCGGGGGGAGCTGGAGCGCCTCGGCGAGGAACGGATGTTTGATCTGGCCGATGAGTTCATTCCGCGGCTGCGACTGGCTCCAGCCACGGATTGACCGGGAAAACCGGTAACCACGAAGGACACGAAGAAAACCTAGCACGCATGCTGCAACCCGAAGCTAGCGTGAGGGTTTTCCCCTTTGCTTCAGGCAACCGTGTGGTCCGTCGTGAATCTTCGTGCGCTTCGTGGTCCCAGGCGCTTTTTGGTGGATTAGTTGTTTATTCCTGCAGCGGACTTTGTTATGGTTTGTTTCCGTAAACGTTAATACGCTGCAGGAGGTTTTATTCGTGGTGAAAGAGAAAGCGTGCAAGCCCGCAACCATCCCCCGTCCGCCGGTGGATCTCTCCGGCGAGGCCGGCTGGGTCGAGTTCAACGCCCCCTCTCTGGTGGGGGAGTCGCTCCGTTTCGTCTCCGGCGACCCGGAGGGGAACCGTTTCCGGGTAAAGTACTATCGGGACGGTGAGAAACATCTCCATGCCCGGTTCTGGTTCGGACCCGAAACCGGCGGTCCCCCCGGCCATGCCCACGGCGGCGCGGTGGCGGCGGTCATGGACGAGGCCCTGGGTCTGGCAGCCTGGGCGGCCGGCTACCCCATCGTGGTGGGCAACCTGAATGTCAGCTTCCGCAACATGCTGCCGCTGGAGAAGGTGGTAACGCTGGAGAGCAGGGTGGTATCCGCCGAAGGGCGCAAGATCATGGTGCATGGCAGGCTCTTCTGCGGCGACACGGTCTATGCCGAGGGGGAGTGCCTCTGCATAACCATTCCCGGGCGCTGAGGAACTGCAGTCAGGAAATACATGAAAGGCCGGCTGGTTGCCGGCCTTTTTGCGTTGGGTGTGAATCTGCGTGGAACGAGGCTGCCCGGGGCATTTCCTCCAAAAAATCTGCAAGGCTTCCCTTGCTTCGCTCCGGTCGAGAGTGGTGGCCTGGCAGCGGGTACGGATCTCGTCAGTTCAGTGTTGCCGCACATTTTTTTCCGGAAACACCCCGAACAGCCACCCGTGTAGCAGGCCCTCGTCTTCTTGCATGGGGGAAGGCGATCCTGTCAGAGAATATGCCGGGCGGCCACGTCCGCCAGGACGGTTTCGGCCGACCCCTTGATCAGGTCTATCTTCTCCGTGTCTTCGGCGCTGATCTTGGAGACATGGTCGGTGATGGCGGAGAAGGCGTCCGCCGTCCGGACCGGTATGCGGATGAAGGGGACGCCGCTCTCCCGCAGGATCTGGCCGGTGATCTCCGAGACCGGTGCCTGGCCCGGGATCACCAGGCCGGCGATCTTCTCCCGGAAGGCAGGGATATGGTACAGGGAGGAGACGGTAACGATCAGTTCGTCGCGGGAGCTGGTGGTCACCAGCAGGGTGGAGGGGAGCAGGCCGTCGATGACCTTCTGTGACGAGGCCGCTCCGAGCTGGATGTGGTGGACGATCCGGTTGCGCTGGGACTGATCCCCCTGCAGCGGCTGATCCAGTACCCGGGAGATGTGGGCCAGGGTAGGGTTGGCGAGGATCGGGGAGTAGTCGAAGGCGCCGGCAACCCCCAGCCCCCGGGGGGCAAAGGCGCGCTGCAGGTAACCGAGGGTCTCAATCCGCTTTTCCGGCAGCAGCTTGTTGATCAGCAGCAGGCGCAGGTCGACCCCTTCATGCAGGTAGAGGGGGAGGTTGAGTTCCACCGAATCGATGACGCTGCCGATCCCCCCGCCGGCGACCATTACCGCCGGTGCGTCCAGGAGGGAGGCGACCCGTGCGTTGTTCAGACCGATGACCGAGCCGACGCCGCCGTGGCCCGACCCCTCGATGACCAGGAAATCGCACTTTTCCTCCAGCTTCCGGCATGCGGTCACGATCCGCTCCTCCGCCTCTTCCCGCGAGCGTCTGCCGTCGAGGAACTCCTTGGTGGAGCCGCGGTTCAGCACCAGCGGGGACATGAGGGCGATATCGGCCTCAAGCCCGTAGATACGGGCCAGAAGGGCGGCATCCTTGTCGACGACGATACCGTTGAAGGTCAGGCATTTTGGGCCGATCGGCTTGATGAAGCCGACCCGGCGGTATTTCTGCCGCGCAAGGTGAACCAGCGAGAGGCTGATGGTGGTCTTGCCCGTATGCTGACCGGTGGCGGCGATGAATATCTTCCGGCACATGAATCACCCCGATGACGGGAATATTCCTTTTGGTAAGGGATGTTACGAGAGTATAGTAAGCGGGATGCAGAGGGCAAACATGTATACCAATTCCGGTGTATACGTTTTCGCCGGTTTTTTTTACAACCATTCGAATCAAGGGGAGAGATCACATGGATGCAGGGATGAAGGGATATCTGGCCAGGGCGACGGAGCTGGCCCGGGAGGCGGGGTCGCTCCAGCGGAGCAGGCTCTGGCAGCCTTTCGGCATCGAGTACAAGGGTGAGATCGATCTGGTGACCGAGGTTGACCGGGCCTGCGAGGAGCTCCTGGTGAAGGGGCTGAAGGGGTCGTTTCCGGATCACGACTTCCTCGCCGAGGAGAATGTCTACGCTTCCCGCGGCGCCCGTCACAAATGGATCATCGACCCCCTGGACGGCACCACCAATTTTGCCCATGGTTTCCCCTGGTTCGCCGTCTCGGTTGCCCTGGAGATCGATGGCGAGGTGACCCTTGCCGTTGTCTACCACACGATGCTGGACGAGATGTTCACCGCCCTGAAGGGGGAGGGTGCGTACCTGAACAGCAAGCGGCTGCGGGTCTCGGTGCGCCATCCGCTGCGCAGCTCCCTGCTCGCCACCGGCTTCCCCTACGACAGTGCCACGGACCGGGAGAACAATTTTGCCCATTTCGTCAACTTCCAGATGGGGGCACGGGGGATCAGGCGGGCGGGGGCGGCAGCGCTGGACCTGGCTTATGTGGCGGCCGGCAGGTTCGACGGCTTCTGGGAGAGCAAGCTGAAACCGTGGGACGTGGCAGCGGGCCAGCTTCTGGTGACCGAGGCGGGCGGGGTGGTGAGCGGTTTCGACGGGGGCGACTATTCGGTGTACGAGCATCGCATCGTTGCCAGCAACGGCCTGATCCACGGCGAGATGGTGGACCTGCTCGCCCGGCCGGCGCCGGTCCATGCCCTCTGACCCGGGCAGGGTCGGAGGGTCACCGGAAATGCGGGCTCCCCGGTATGCCGCTCTCGCACGGAACCATGGTCTGGCAGAGGCCGCAGCCGGTAAATTTCACCCCGTACTTATCGCTCACCGCCGCCGGCACCGTGCCGTAGACATAGTCGCCGCAGCGGGCCTTGTCATGGCCCTGAAAGGAGATCGCCCCCACCGGGCAGCGGCCGATGCAGGCGCCGCAGCTCCCGTTCCGGTGGTAGAGGCAGTTGTCGGCATAGCCGCGGCCGTCCCGGGGGGAGGGCTCCAGCACCAGATCGGTGATGACGCTGCCGCAGCGGTGGGCGATCCCCTTTGGCGTGATCAGGGCGTCATTGAGGCTGAAGGTGCCGAGCCCGGCGGCATAGGCGGCGTGGCGTTCGGACCAGGTTGACGCCCGACCCTTCGGGGTGTCGGCGAACTCCTGCCAGCGGGGGGAATACTGGGGGGCAAGAGCCCGGTAGCCCGTTACCGCAAGCCACGAGACCAGGTGCCGCCGCAGTTCGCCGTTCAACGCCTCGCCGTGGGTGCGGGTATGGGACCAGAGTCGCGACGGGAACTCGCGCTCGGCGCGGTTGCTCCGCCGAACCGGATCATTGATCGGGAGGATCCAGCAGATGACCGTGCCGCCGGCGGGTTCGGCGCCGGAATCGGCGGCGAAGAGCTCCCGCGGGGTGAGGTGGAAGTCGCCGATGATTTCCTTGTAGCTGCCGAACAGCGGGTCATCCAGGGAGGCGAAGCCGACGAGGGGGGTGTCGAAGTACGGCCCGGTCGGGTAGCGCTCCAGGCTTGCCTGGGCGGTTGCGATGTACTCCTGTATGGCAGCGGTGACCCTGATTTTCATGGCTTACCCCCCGGTTTTGATACAGGTTGCGAACTTGAGATAGCGACCCTCCGGAAAGGTTACCGGATAGGGGAAGTCCTCCGGCTGGCCGGAAAGGGAGATCACCTGCAGACCGCACCCCGCCTGGAGAGCACCCCGGCGCAGCTCCTTGAGATAGTCGGCAATGTCCACCTTCTGGTGATTGGACGAGCAGAGCAGCAGCCCCCCCTCCGGGAGCAGCGGCAGGGCGGCGGCCACCAGGTCAGATGTCCCCCCCCTGGTGGTGAAGCGGCTCTTTGCCGTGGTGGAGAAGGAGGGGGGGTCCATGATGATGATGTCGAAACTCCGCTTCTGGCGGTTCAGCTCGACGAGGGTCGCCGCGCAGTCGCCGACGATGAATTCGTGCCTGCCGGGATTGAGGCGGTTCGCCTCGAAATTGGCCCTGGCCCATTCGGTGTAGGCGGCGGAAACATCCACGCTGGTCACCCGGCTGGCCCCGGCAACCGCTGCGGCGACCGAGAAGGCGCCGGTATAGGAGAAGAGGTTGAGTACCCGTTTCCCTTCTGCCCGGGCCATGAGCGCGCGGCGGTTGTTCCGCTGGTCCGGGAAGAGGCCGGTATCGAGCCCCTTTTCCAGGCTGACGAGGAGGGTGAGACCGTTCTCTCTTACCGGCAGCAGCCCCGGCACCGGAGTGCCCCGGAGCAGCCTGCCGTAGTTCTTGGTGCCGCTCCCGGCTTCCAGTTCACGGGTAGACCGGGGGCGGGTCTTTTCGTAGATACCGGCCGGGGAGAGGAGTTCCTGAAGGGCACGGGTGACCAGCTGCAGGTGCGGTTTCCAGACGCTGCCGTACAACTGCACCATCAGGTAGCCGGCATAGGTGTCCACGGTGAGGCCCGGAAGCTGGTCCCCCTCGCCATTCACCAGGCGGTAGGCATCGGTGTCCCCCAGATTGCCGTGATCCGTGCGAAGGGCGATGGCACGTGACAGACGTCCTTTCAGCCAGTGCAGATCAAGGCGCATCGGCTGGCGGGAGACGATGCGCGCCACGATCCGTTCCGTCGGGTCGAGGAGCGCCGTGGCCAGGTAGTGCCCCTGGGGGTCGGCCAGTTCCACCGGGTCGCCGGCGCTGCCGGCCGGCCACTTTTTCGTAAAGGCGTCGGCAATGATCCAGGGGTGGCCCAGTTCCACCATCCGTACCGAGTCGGGTCCGACGATCCGCTGCGCCGATTTCATGAGCGCCTCCTTGTTCGGCAGATTTTCGCATCTTCCATGTTTTCTTCCGGTTAGTCAACCCAGGGGTGGGGGGTGGTAAAGATTCTTGCCGAAGGAGTATAAAAAGGCTATTCTCTGCCGACCCGTTACCATGACCCATCACGAAGAGGTGTGCCGATGCGAATACAAATTCTCCCCTTTGCCGCGCTGCTGCTCTGCAGCATGACAGTACCGGCCATGGCGCAACCCGTGCCCGCAGATGCTGTATCGCCGGTTGTCGCCCCTCCTGCGGCTGTTGCTCCGACAGCGGCAGCCCTTCCGAATGCAAGCGAACAGAACAAGAGTGCACCGGTCTTTCGGGTCGGCTATGCCGATCTCCTGAAAATAGCCGAAAAATCGTCCATGGGTAAGGCTGCCAAGGCCAATTTCGAAGCCAAGGCCGACAAGCTGAAACGCCAGATCGATGCGAAACAGAAAAATCTGGAGAAACAGAAGGCCTCACTGGAGGCGAAGCTCCCCACCTACACCCCGCAGCAGCAGGCCGTAAAGATCAAGGAGTATGAAAAAAAGGTTGATGAGCTCCGCACGATGCTGCAGAAAGCGGAGAAGGAGATGAAGCCGCTTCAGGAGGGTCTACTGAAGGACGTGTACGGGAAAATAGAGAAGGCGGCCGCCGAGTACGGGGCCGCCAACGGGTTCTCGGTCATCGTGGAAAAGAAGGAGCTGCTCTACCTGGGGAAAGACATCGATGCCCAGGATGTTACCGAGGCGTTGATAAAAAAGCTGAACGGGAATTGAGACTATTCTGACCGGGTGCCTCGGTGGCGACGGTCTCGGCAATGAACTTTTCGATCTCCTGCCGATCCGTGAGGGACAGTTCGAGGAAGCGGACGCCGCAGTGGTTTTTGCCGTCCACCTGCCGTTCGATGCGTGCGACCTCGCCGTCGGCAACGATGTGGGCGGCTCCGGGGAGATAGAACGAGCAGTTGATGATGTCGCCGGGTTTGAGATCCCGGTCGGTTTCGATCAGTATGCCCGAAACGCTCACGTTCTGGGAGGTGCAGAAGAAGACCCCGTCCTCGATCGCCCCTTTCACCTTGGCGCGGAGCAGCACCCGGTATCCCCGCCTGATGCAGATGGCCAGAAGTTTTTCCACCTGCTCCAGCAGGCTTCTGGCGGAAAACGGTTTTTTCAGGATGACATTGGCGCCGCAGCGGGCGGCTTTTTCCAGATCCTCCGGCACGTCGTGGCAGACCAGGATGACGGATACGGTCCTGACGTCGGTTTCCTGGCGGATACGGGTGCAGAGGACATCACCCCCCATCTCGGGCATGTGCAGGTCGGTGACGATCAGGTTGACCCGTTCCTCACGATGGATCTGCAACGCCTGCATGACCGTGGGCGCCATGAAAACCTGGAAGTCCTTCCGGTCCAGGAGGCTCTTCCCTTCATCGATGAAGTAGCGGGACGCATTGACGAGAAGTATTTTTTTCATAATTCCCCTGTACCGTATGTCTTAAACAGTGCATGAATGCCACGAAGGAGTGATGCATGCTGAACAATATCGGCGCCGACCTGTACAAGACCTGGAGCGATGAACAGAAACGGATTGAAATAGAACGGCTGGTGCAAGCATACCGCAGCGGCCTGCCGATCTCCATCGTCTGCATGACGGCCGAAGCCATTGCCGGCAGCCGCGGGGACGCCAAAAGACATTTCGTGTCGTTAATGAGCTTGGCCGACCGGCTTGAAGCGATCTCCTCGGCCGACGGGGAAACGAAGGATATTCGCAGGCTTGTTCGTGCCGTCCTGGGCTGAACCGGATTACGCCTGCCCGTTTCCCGCTTCAGTTGCAAAAAAAAGACCATTGCTATCGATGCCTAAAGTATACATGTCGATCATGGACTTCGGCTGACTCCCCGCGCCACTCTCCAAGCCACTATTTCAACGGCAGCGACCAGACCTGTGGCAGGCCCCAGATATCCCGGTTGTACTCGCGGATGGTCCGGTCGGTGGAGAACCGGCCGCTCCTGCCGCTGTTGATGATGCTCATCCTGATCCAGCGCTCCCGGTCCCGGTAGGCTTCGGCAACCTGCCGCTGGACCGTGACGTATGAGGAGAAGTCGGCGGCGGTCAGCCAGGGGTCCGTCGGGCTGAGGATGGAGTCGATGACCGGATCGAACAGCCCGGGCTCGAACAGGTTGAAGTGGCCGCTGCGGAGCAGGTTCATGACCCGGGCGAGGTTTTCGTCCGCCGCGACATGGGTCGCGGGGTTGTAGTGGCGCCGGGTCTCCTCCACCTCCTGGGCGGTCAGGCCGAACATGAAGAAATGGTCGTCCCCCACCTCTTCACGGATCTCGATGTTTGCCCCGTCCAGGGTGCCGATGGTGACGGCGCCGTTCATCATGAACTTCATGTTGCCCGTGCCCGAGGCCTCCTTGCCGGCCGTTGAAATCTGCTCGGAGAGGTCGGTGCCGGGGCAGATGATCTCCATGGCCGACACCCGGTAGTCCGGGAAGAAGGCGACCTTCAGCCGGTCCCCCACCTCCGGGTCGGCATTGATCACCTGGGCCACGTTGTTGACCAGCTTGATGATCAGCTTGGCCATGGCATAGCCGGGGGCGGCTTTCCCGCCGATAAGGACGCAGCGGTTCGTCCACCCATGGGTGTCGCCCCGCTTGATCCGGTTATAGAGATGGATGACATGGAGGATGTTGAGGAGTTGCCGCTTGTATTCGTGAATCCGTTTCACCTGCACGTCGAAGAGGGAGTCGGGGTTGAAGACGACCCCGCACTCCTCCGCCACGACCGCGGCAAGCCGCTCCTTGTTGGCCAGCTTCACCTGGTGCCAGCGTTCGCGGAATGCCGGGTCATCGGCATGGGGGATGATGGCGGCAATCTTCTGCAGGTCCGCGATCCAGCCGCTGCCGATGGTTTCGCAAAGCAGCTCCCGCAGACCCCTGTTGCACCAGGAGATCCAGCGGCGGGGGGTGACGCCGTTGGTCTTGTTGTTGAATTTTTCCGGCCAGAGTTCGTAAAAATCGCGGAAAAGCCCTTCGGCAAGGAGCCGGGAGTGCAGCGCCGCAACCCCGTTCACGGAAAAGCTCCCCACGATGGCAAGGTAGGCCATGCGGATCTGGGGAGTGTCCCCCTCTTCCACCAGAGACATCCGCCGCTGTCGCTCCAGGTCCCCCGGCCAGCGGTTGGCAACCACGGTGAGGAAGCGGGCGTTAATCTCCAGGATGATGTCCAGGATCCGTGGAAGGAGGCGGCGGAAGAGCTGCAGCGGCCATTTTTCCAGGGCTTCCGGCAGGAGGGTGTGATTGGTGTAGGCCATGGTGCGGCAGGTGATATCCCATGCCTTGTCCCACCCCATGCCGTGATCATCCATCAAGAGGCGCATCAGTTCGGCCACGGCGATGCTCGGGTGGGTGTCGTTCAGCTGGAAGCAGTTCTTGTCCGCAAACAGGCTGAAATCTCCCCTGTGGATCACCTGCCAGCGGGCAAGCACATCCTGCAGGCTGGCCGAGGCGAGGAAGTACTGCTGCTTCAGGCGGAGCTCCTTGCCGTTTTCGCTGGCATCGTTGGGGTAGAGAACCATGGTGATGTTCTCCGCCTCGTTCTTCCGCGCCACGGACTCGGGGTAGCTTCCGGCGTTGAATTCACCCAGGTCGAACTCGGATGTGGCCGCCGATTTCCAGAGCCGGAGGGTATTCACCGTCCCGTTGCCGTACCCGGGGATCGGTATGTCGTAGGGTATGGCGAGCACGTCGTGGGTGTCGACCCAGCGGATCCGGATCTCTCCCCCCCCGTCCCGGTAAAACTCGCTCCGGCCGCCGTAATGGACCCGCTGGGCATATTCGGAGCGCTCCAGCTCCCACGGGTTCCCCCCCCGCAGCCACTGGTCCGGTTCCTCGATCTGCCGGCCGTCCTCGATCCTCTGGCGGAACATGCCGAATTCGTAGCGGATGCCATACCCCATGACCGGGAGCTGAAGCGTGGCGCAGCTGTCGAGGAAACAGGCGGCCAGGCGCCCCAGGCCGCCGTTGCCGAGCCCCGCATCGTGCTCCGCATCCACCAGTTCCTCCAGTTCGAGCCCGAGGGAGTGAAGCGATTCATTGATGCTTTCCGTCAGGCCCAGGTTGAGGATGGCATTCCCCAGGGTCCGTCCCATGAGAAATTCGAGAGATAGATAGTAGCACCGTTTGCAGTCCGATTCCTCGTAGGCGTAGCGGGTATTTTTCCACCGCTCCATCAGCCGGTCGCGGATGGTCAGGGCCAGTGCCTTGTAGAGATAGTGAATCGAACGGCAGTGGCGGTCCCGTCCCAGGTTGTAGGTGTAGTAGTGGCGAAACCCCTTGGCAATGCCGACGGGATCCATGGGGAGTGCCGGTGCGTTGGTCAGGGCGGGGCTGTAGGCTCGTTTCCGCTTGTGTATGTCGATCATAAGTTTTTCCCGTGAGCAATGAAGTGAACCGCGGCTAATAGTATATCCTGCCGTGGGAATTTTTCATCTTACATGATTTTCCGCTTTAGGGTACTTTTTACTGAAGAACCGAAAGGAAGCGCCATGACCAATCTGATAACGGCCGAAGGGCTTAAAAAACTGCAGGACGAGTTCGACCACCTCTGGAAGGTTGAGCGCCCCAAGGTGGTACAGGGTGTCGCCGATGCGGCGGCGGAGGGGGACCGTTCCGAGAATGCCGAATATATCTACGGCAAGAAGCGGCTGCGGGAGATAGACCGGAAGCTGAAGCACCTGGGGGGGCGTCTGAAGGTACTCAAGGTGGCGACCCCGCCGGCCACGCCGCACTCGGTCTCCTTCGGCTGCTGGGTTACCTATGAGGACGAGGAGGGGAACGAGCGCTGCTACCAGCTGGTGGGTGCCGACGAGTTCGATGTCAACCAGGGGCGGATCAGCATCGACTCGCCGGTGGGGCAGGCGCTGCTGCAGAAGAAGGTCGACGACGAAGTGACCATTCGCCGCCCCTCCGGGGAGTTGACGGTGTACATTACCGACATCAGAAGTTCGCGACCTTCGAGCTAAGGACGACGCAGCCCGTCGTTGCAACGCTGGTTTTCATCGGGTAATTTTAACCCTGTCGGATATGCTCCTGACTGGTATACTTTCGCAGAGATGATTTCAACGTCCGGATGGGTGACCGCATGGTGGAACTAGCTGGCAGGGGTGGGGAGAGGCTGGAGACGGACAGCATGGGGAGTATCGCTGTGCCATCCGGATTCTACTGGGGGGCACAGACCCAGCGGGCGCTGGTGCATTTCCGCATCGGCGGGGAAAAGATGCCGACCGAGGTGGTCCGGGCGCTGGCGCTCCTGAAGAAGGCTGCGGCCCTGGTCAACGGGCGGCTGGGGCTGCTGGACCGGGAGAAGGCGGCGCTGATAGTCCGGGCGGCCGACGAGGTGATCGCCGGCGACCTGGACCGTCACTTTCCCCTGCCGGTCTGGCAGACCGGCAGCGGCACCCAGAGCAACATGAACGTCAACGAGGTGATCGCCAACCGGGCTATCGAGCTTGCTGGCGGGGTCCTGGGGAGCAAGACGCCGATCCACCCCAACGACCATGTGAACCTCTCCCAGTCCTCCAATGATACCTTTCCCACGGCCATGCATATCGCGGCGGCGCAAAAGGTCGTTAGTCACCTCATCCCGGCGGTTGCCCGGGTCCGGGATCTCATCGATGCCAAGTCGCGGGAGTTTTCCGCTGTGGTGAAGATCGGCCGCACCCACCTTCAGGATGCCGTCCCCCTTACCGTCGGCCAGGAGATGTCCGGCTGGGCCAGCCTGCTCCAGCGGGACATCAGCCGGCTGGAACTCTCCCTGGACGGGCTCCTTGATCTGGCCATCGGCGGCACTGCCGTCGGCACCGGACTGAACGCACCCCCCGGTTTCGGCGAAAAGGCCGCGGCGGAGATCGCCGCTCTCACCGACCTCCCCTTCCGCTCCCACCCCAACAAGTTTGCCGCGCTCTCCGCCCACGACGAGTTGCTCTTCGCCCACGGCGCCGTGACCACCCTGGGGGCGTCGCTGATGAAGATCGCCAACGACATCCGCTGGCTCGCCTCCGGCCCCCGCTGCGGCCTGGGTGAGCTGGTCATCCCGGAAAACGAGCCCGGTTCCTCCATCATGCCGGGGAAGGTCAACCCGACCCAGTGCGAGGCGATGACCATGGTCGCGGTTCAGGTGCACGGCAACAACGCCGCCATGGCCTTTGCCGGCTCCCAGGGGAACTTCGAGCTGAGCGTCTACAAACCGGTCATGATCCACGTTTTCCTCCAGTCGGCCGGCCTTCTTGCCGATGCCTGCCACTCGTTTAGCGAGCACCTGCTGGAGGGGCTGACGGTTGACCGGGAGCGGATCGCCGCCCACCTGGCCAACTCCCTCATGCTGGTGACGGCCCTCTCCCCACGGCTCGGCTACGACCGGGCAGCGTCCATCGCCAAGACCGCCCACCGGGAGGGGATCACCCTGAAGGAGGCCTGTATTCGTTCGGGGGACCTGACAGGGGAGGAGTTCGACGAGCTGGTCAGGCCGGAGAAGATGACCGGGATGTGAACCTGATACGGCAGGTGGAAGCTGCCGGAATGAGCACGTCAGCGCACATGTAGGTGGCTTCCACCTGTCGTATCCGCGATGGCTAGCGGCTGATCAGAGTTCGCGGCGATATTTCACCAGCAGGTAGATGCAGACTATTCCGCCCGCTGCCATGAGCAGATCGCGCCACCAGATGACCGGTTTTCCCAGGGTAGCCTGGATCAGGGGGTCCAGCAGTGCGCTGGTCAGCAGGCCGACGCCCCCCAGATTGAGAAGTGATTTCACGCTGCTATCTCCTCCTTACCCGCCATAGGGGGCATCGGTCGCCGGAGCCGGCCCGCCGGCAGCCGGTTCGGCAGCCAGCGGGGTTCTGGTCTTGACGGCAAACACCTCGATCCCCGCCCTCCCCTCCAGCGGACAGACGTTTTCGCAGATGCCGCAGCCGTTGCAGAGCTCCTCCACCACATAGGGGGCCTTCACGCTCCGCTTTTCCCCGTCAAAGCCGGTCATGACAACCGTTTCCGAACGTATCGCCTTCTGCGGAATCGGGCAGTGTTCCTCGCAGACGATGCAGTCGATCCGCCTGGCAAAGGGGAGGCAGTGATTCTTGTCAAAGACCGCCTTGCCGATGACCTCCCGCTTCTTTTCCTCCGCCGGCAGGTCCGGAATCGCCCCGGTGGGGCAGACCTGGCCGCAGAGGGTGCAGTTGTACTCGCAGTAGCCGAGCCGGGGGATCAGCTCCGGGGTGTAGAGCCCCTCAAGGCCGGCCCGGCCGATGGCCGGGTAGAGGGCGCTGCGCAGGCAGACCTTCATGCATTCGCCGCAGCGGACGCACTTCTGCAGAAATTCTCCTTCATCCCGCACCCCCGGCGGGCGCAGCAGCCGGGCCTGGGCGGCCGGGTCGCGGAAACGGAAGAGCCGGGCGAGGAAAAAGCCGGAGAGAAGTCCGCCGAGGAGCACCCGCCGCTCCATGAGGAGCCCCTCTTCCCGGAGCAGGCCGAAGGAGAAGCGGACCTTACCGCTGGGGCAGGCCGCCACGCAGGCCATGCAGTCCAGGCATTCCTCCTTCTGCATCAGCTGCCGGTCGAAGCCGGAGGGGCAGACATGAGCGCACCTGCGGCAGGCGGAGCAGGGGGCGTCAGGCGTCCGCACCAGAGGGGAGAAGCGGGCGGCGATCCCCAGCAGGGTCCCCAGGGGGCAGAGGGTGCGGCACCAGGTCCGCTCCCCTGCACGCTCCAGCAGGATCACCAGGCCGAGCAGGAGGAGGGAGGCGAACGCCAGCGGGTAGAGCGCCTCGCGGAAGGGGAGGAGGTAGTCGTTTACCAGCCGGTAGGCCGGGGCGATCAGGTCGCGACTCTCCCCCATGATCCCGTACAACCCGCGCCAGCCCCCCCGCAGGGTGTTCCCCAGCAGCGGGTGAAGAGCGAAGGTCAGCCCCCGCAGGAGGATGGCGATGGGGTCGAGCAGGCCGGCCAGGTTGAGGCCAAAGAGGGAGGCCGCCAGGAGCGGCAGAAGGAGCCAGTATTTGACACTGCGGTGAATGGTCAGGGGGGCGACGGATTTCCCGACTCTCTTTGTCACCAGGTCGAGCAGGGTTCCCAGGGGGCAGAGCCAGCCGCAGAAAAAACGTCCCAGAAATAGGGAGAAAAAGAGCACCAGCAGCCCGGGGAGGAGCAGCGGTACGAAGGATTTGGTCGCCAGCATGGTGGTGACCGCCGTCAGCGGGTCGGCGCGGAAGAAGCCGTTCACCGCCGCCACGATCCGGTCGCTTCCCCGGTATTCGGTCATCAGGAAGAGGACCAGGAAGAGGGCGAGGAAGAGGAGCTGGCAGATGCGATGGGGGGGGAGTTTTCTCATCGGTGCCCGATTCGCTTGCCGACATCCGCGAGGATGGCCCGGCCATGGTTGTTCGAGGAGAAAAGGTCGGACAGACGTGACATGGCGGCGTCAGATCCGGACGATCTTCATCCGCTCCGGCCGGATCTCCCCCAGCCCCCGACGGTGGGCTTCGACGGTGACGGCGATATCCTCCGGCTTCAGGCCGAAGAGGGTTGTGGCAACGGCATCAACGGCAACGATGTCGGTGGAGGCGAGCACCTTGTTGAGGAGTTTCACGTCCCGGATGTCACCCCCCTGGGGGCCGTGGGCGGTAAGGATACGGGTGGCGTCAACCACGGTCAGATGGGTCTTGAAGACGGAGTTGATGTCTGCCAGGGCAACATCCAGGTGTTTGTGAATTGAGCCGCGCTTTCCACCCAGGATCCCCATGATGTTCTTCATACCGATGGTCAGTCTGGAGAGACCGTGGTGCTTCAGCACCGGCACGTTGATGAACACATCGGCGGAGAGGGCTTCGTCGTACAGTTCGCACTCCTTCAGCACTTTCCCCCCGAGGGAGACTTTTTTGAAACGCTCCTCCTCCGGGTGTTTCACCTCGACACCCTTCATCCCCTTAAGGGCCGCTTCGATGCCGCTGCTCTTGTAGCAACGGCGCTGGTCATTGCAGGTCCGGTCGAACACCTTGACCTTCTTGGCCCCGGCGCGAAGGCATTCATCAACAATGGCAGCCACCACCAGCGGATTGGTGTTGGCCGCCAGCTCGGGGGTCCGGTCCCACCCCATGTTCGGTTTGACCACCACCGTGTTCCCCGGCTTGACGAAGCGCTTCATGCCGCCGAGGGCATTGACGGCGCTGCGGGTGATCCGGTCGTGGTCAGTCCCTTCCGCCACGACCACGGTCGGCCCCTGGGCGGCGAAAAGTTCCCGGAGCATGCTGCTCCAGAAGAGGGACGAGAGTCCTGCCAGCATGAGAAAGCTTCTTCTGCGCATCCCTGCCTCCAGTCTGTTGACGGGGCTATTTTTTCTTTGCGGGCTTCCCGTGGGGTGGAGCTTTTGCCGGCGTTTCCTCTACTTCCGGGCACTGCGACTTGTGCTGGATCCACTGGGCCTTGTTCGGGGAAATCTTGAGAATGTCCACCGGACCGCTGACCTTTGTGGGGTTCGCGGTTGCCTCGGCCATGATCCACTCGTTAATGTTGCGAACTTCATCAAAGTCACTGAAGAAATCCTTTTTTTTGAGCAGTTCGTTGATGGCATCCTGCATGCCGAGGAAGAGGATCTTCGGCTGATTTGAGCCGGGCTTGGTGGCGATCTCCTGGCGGATGGCCTTGAGCTCCACCGGTGCATTCTGCGGACTCATGATCCGGTATTCAAGCATGGTCAGGACGGTCCCCTTCTTTTCGGGGCCGGCCACCAGCACCTGCATGGCGATACGATTGACCACGTCTTCAGTGTACCAGCGGGAGAAGTACTTGGGATCTGTGGTGCGGAGCTTTTCAAAGGCAGCCTGCAGTTTTCCCTGTACCGCCTTGTCATAGGCGGTAATCCTTTCGGCGATAGTCCCCTTGCCGGCAAAGACGTTTTCTGCGATTTCGTAGGCATTGAAGCTGGCGACGGAAATTGACGCCATGCCGGAGAAGATGAGATAAATGTCCGACATCTTGGTGATCTTGCACTGGCTGAAGGCCACGTCATTCTCGATCAGAACCTTGCTGTCAGCCCCCAGGTAGATGTCGTCGCCGCTCTTGATGGCAATAATGCTGGTGGCATCGGCCATGCTGGTCATGCTGCACAGGGCTGCGGCGGCAACCGCTATCCGCAGGATGTTTGCCGGGTTTTTCATTGCGAGTGTATCTCCTTTAGTAGTTTTGGTATTATTCAAGGACCTTCAACTCCTTGGCAAAATACTCGGTTTCGCCGAAGCAGGTTGTCGGTATCCCCTTGTGCTGTTCATAATACAGGGAGACTCTCTTGCCGAGAGAAGTGTTGATCTTTTTTGCCAGGTCGTCATCCCGGACGGAGAAGAAGAACTTTTCCGGCATGGAGCCTGGAACCGCGACCAGGAGCAGTTCACCCTCCCAGGTCTTGCACAGCCACCCCTTCTGGGAGAATTTCTGCACATAGCCGGCCCGCTCCCCCTTGGAGTAGCTCCAGTTGAAAACTATCCAGAGGTAACCGGCAAAGCCGCCGACAACAACGGTAATCAGGATGAGAAACCAGGAGAAGAGTTTTGCTTTGCTGACGGGCATGGACGTACCTCGTGGAGTATGGGCATTATGCAAAGCTACCCTTGTGCATCCCTTCTGTCAAGGTGTTAAAGAGGCGCTTGACAGGCCGGCGCTTTCGGGGCATAGGATGGAGGATACCATTTCGGCGGAGGCGTTGTGAAACAGGCTTTACTGGGCAGGACCGGCATCACGATTTCACCCCTTGTCTTCGGCACGCTCCCCCTCGGCTACCTGCAGGCCGACCTCTCTCCGGCGCAGGGGGGGCGGCTGATTCGCTACGCCCTGGAGAGGGGGGTCACTGTCATTGATACGGCCACCCTCTACGAGACCTATGCCCATGTCAGGGAAGGACTCCGGGGGTATACGGGAGAGGTTACCGTGATTACCAAGACCCACGCGGCCGACCCGGAAATGGCGAGAGCCCATGTGGAACGGGGGCTTAAGGAGCTGGGGCGGGAGCGGCTCGACGTGGTTCACCTGCACGCGGCGCGAATCGCCGACCCGTTTGTCGAGCGGGCCGGGGTGATCGAGGAGCTGGTGCGGATGAAGGAGGAGGGGAAGATCGCCCACGTGGGGCTCTCTTCCCACTACATCGCCGCGGTGCGGGCCGTTGCCGAACGGCCGGAGATCGAGGTGGTGCACCCCCTGATCAACCGGACCGGCATGGGGATCCTGGACGGCACTCCGGAGGAGATGGCAGGGGCGATCCGCGCTTGCGCACGGGCCGGCAAGGGGGTCTACGCCATGAAGGCGCTGGCCGGAGGCAACCTGATTGCCGAGGCGCGGGCGAGCTTCGCCTACGTGCTCGGTCTGGAAGGGGTGCACGGCGTGGCCGTCGGCATGCTCTCCGAGGATGAGATAGACGCCAACATCGCCCTCTTCAGCGGCCTGGAGCCGGACAATGCCATCTGGGATCAGCTGGAGCGCCGCCGCCGCCGGCTGGCGATCATGACCAACTTCTGCAAGAGCTGCGGCTACTGCGTGCAGGCCTGCGGCAGCGGTGCTCTTGCCCTGGTGAACGGCAAGCCGGTGGTGGAGGAGGCTGCCTGCGTTCTCTGCGGCTACTGCGGGGCGGAGTGCCCCGAGTTCATCATTCGGGTGGTTTGAGAGGTTGTTGAAAAACAGCCATCTCGCCGCCGTCCTCGAAAGCCGCCGTGTGCGGCGTAGCGCTGCTACGCCTCCGTGGGGCTTTCTGCGGGTGCGACGATCTGACTATTTTTGAACAACCTGATTTTTCTGTAAACTGTTAAAGGCAGGAGCGAGGCGGGGAGCGAGGTTCGAGGTTGAAAGGTTTTTCCTCGTTACGCGAAACTCGCTTCTCGGACCTTGAGGTTTTTGACGGGACACCATGCATACTATTGATAAAACCAGGGACAGCAACAGTCCCTCCTTCGACGACATGGAAGCACTCCTTGCCGGAGCACCCATCGTCACCCAGGACCTTCCCGGGCACACCCGGGCCGCCGTTGCCCTGGTGGTGGGTCGGAACCGGGACGGCTACCGCATCCTCTTCATCGAGCGGGCGGCCCACCCCGATGACCCCTGGTCGGGGAACATCGGCTTTCCCGGAGGCAAGGTGGAGGAAGGGGATGACGGCTGCCGCCGCACCGCCGAGCGGGAGACCCTGGAGGAGGTTGGGCTCGACCTCTCCGGCGCGCGCTACCTCGGACGGCTCTCCGATGTTCACGGCGCCCATCTGCCGGTGCTGGTCTCCTGTTTCGTCTACGGTGTCGACCGGATCGACGGGCCGCTGACCCTGAGTGACGAGGTGAAGGACGCCTTCTGGGTCTCCCTGGATGATCTGGGTGACCCCCGACGTCAAGGAGTGCATCATTTCGACTTTGCCGGCGATCGCTTCCAGGGGCCGTGCATCGACCTGCCGGTAGCGGACAAGCCGGTGCTCTGGGGGCCGACCCACCGGCTGGTGATGGAGTTTCTCCGGATACTCGGCCTGCAGCGGGGGGGTGGCGGGCCATGAAACCACGCCGCCCCGTATCCGTCAAGCTGCCGACCGAGGCCGAGGCCGAGGCGAAGATCAGGGCCATGCGCTCCGAGCTGGAGGAGCGCGAAGCCGGCTACCGCCGCCGCTCCCTCCAGATTCACGGCCAGATCTGCGCCCGCTGTGCCCGTGAGTTCGACGAGAGCACCCTGCACCTGCTCACCGTGCACCACAAGGATGGCAACCACTTCAACAACCCGCCAGACGGCAGCAACTGGGAGAACCTCTGCCGGGAGTGCCACGACGACCTCCATTCCCGGGGACTCCTTGGGGAGTATCTGAGCGGGGAATGACAGAGGGCGAGTAAACCGACCTTATCCGAACTCGGCTTCCCACGGAATCAGGCGGCGGCCCCTGGCGCAGCCGGCCTGGAAATTCCGGCTGAAACCTTGCTTTCTCTTCCGCATTTGGCTATGTTTCTCCTTGAACAGACAAGGAGTCGACGTGGCACTACTATCCCTGCAGAACATTACCCTATCCTTCGGCGGCCCCCCCATTTTCGACGGCATCAACCTGCAGCTTGAACCGGGGGACCGGCTCTGCCTCATGGGGCGCAACGGCACGGGCAAATCGACCCTGCTGCGGCTCATGGCAGGGGAGTTCCCCCCGGAAACGGGCCAGATTCAGCGCCAGCAGGGGCTCAAGGTCGCAGCCGTCGGGCAGGATGTCCCCCAGGATCTCTCCGGCACGGTGTTCGACATCGTTGCCGAGGGAATGGGGGAGACCTCCCGGCTCCTCTCCGACTATCACAGCCTTGCCCACCGCCTGGGGGCGGAGCAGAGCGATGCCCTCCTGGAGGAGCTGGAGGCGCTGCAGCACAGGCTGGAGGAGAGCGGCGGCTGGACATTGAGCCAGGAGGTGGAGCGGATCCTGCAGCACCTGGCCCTGGACGCGGACGCAGAGTTCGCCCCCCTCTCCGGCGGCACCAAGCGGCGCGTGCTCCTGGCCCGGGCCCTGATCGCCAACCCGGACATCCTCCTCCTTGACGAGCCGACCAACCACCTGGACATCGACACCATCATCTGGCTGGAGGAATACCTCCTGCGCAGCGTCAGGACCCTGGTGTTCGTCACCCACGACCGTTCCTTTGCCCGCAAGGTCGCCAACCGGGTCGCCGAGATGGACCGGGGGCGGCTCTACGCCTTTTCCTGCGGCTACGACCAGTTCGTCGAGCGGCGCGAGGCGCTGCTGGAGGCGGAAATTACCCGCCAGGCGCTGTTCGACAGGAAGCTTGCCCAGGAGGAGGCCTGGATCAGGCAGGGGATCAAGGCCCGCCGGACGCGCAACGAAGGAAGGGTGCGGGCGCTGAAGAAGCTGCGGGAGGAGTTCCGACAGCGGCGGGAGCGCCAGGGGACCGCGAAGATCCAGCTGCAGGAGGCAACACGCTCCGGCGCGCTGGTGGTGGAAACCGACGGGCTGACCTTCGCCTACGACGGCAGGCCGATCATCCGGGACCTGACCACAACAATCATGCGGGGGGACCGGATCGGCATCATCGGCCCCAACGGCAGCGGCAAGACGACGCTCCTGCGGCTGCTCCTCGGCGAACTGGAGCCGACGAGCGGCACGGTGAAGCTGGGGACGCGGCGGGAGGTGCTCTACTTCGACCAGATGCGCAGCCAGCTGGACCTTTCCGCCACGGTGCAGGAGAACGTGGGGGAGGGGAACGACACGGTCATTGTCGGCGGCAAACAGCGCCACATCATCGGCTACCTGCAGGACTTCCTCTTCTCGCCGGAGCGGGCCCGCACCCCGGTGCACATCCTCTCCGGCGGGGAGCGCAACCGCCTGCTCCTGGCCAAGCTCTTCACCAAGCCGTCCAACGTGCTGGTCATGGACGAACCGACCAACGACCTGGACGCCGAAACCCTGGAGCTCTTGGAGGACCTGCTGGCCGACTACTCCGGCACCCTGCTGCTGGTGAGCCACGACCGTGAGTTTCTCAACAACGTGGTGACGAGTACCCTCGCCCTGGAGGGGGACGGCCGGGTAACGGAAAGCGTCGGCGGCTACGACGACTGGCTCCGCCAGGCGGAGGCCGCCAAGTCGGCTGCGGAAGCGCCCAGGGCAAAGGTGGAAAAAGAGAAGCCGAGGGTTGAAAAGGAGAAACCGCGCAAGCTCACCTTCAAGGAGGAGCGGGAGCTGGAGACGCTGCCGGCGAAGATCGCCGAACTGGAGGAGGAGCAGGCCGTCCTGCACGCCCGGCTTGTCGACCCGGAGTTCTACAAGTCCGCCGGGGGGGAAGTAACCACGGTCAACAGCCGGCTGGCCGAGCTGGAGAGTGAGCTGGAAGCGGTCTATGCCCGTTGGGAAGAGCTGGAGAGTGTCAAGGGGTGAGCAATCAACAAAGCCGGGCAGATCGAGCCGGCATATGGGGGGTACCATGAAGAAGTTCGTCAACGTGAGTCTTTTGATCTTCGCTCTGCTGCTTTCCGCGGGTCCCGCGACAGCAAAGACCTTCTACCTCAGGGACGGCTCGACCATCGAGTACACAAGGGTCTGGAAACAGGGGGGACTGATCTACCTCCTGGTGAACCGGGATACCCTGGTCGCGTTCCTGCCCGAAGAGGTCGATCAGCGAAGGACCCTCAGGGCTGCCGGGATGAAGAAGTTCCCGCGCCTTGCCGTGAAGAAGAAAAAACCGGTTGCCGCTCCCGCCAGACGGGTAAAGGCCGCCCCTGCCACCGAACCTGCCGAAGCGGGGGAAAAGGCCCCCATCTTCAAAGACTCCCGCGAAAACACCCCCGAAACGTCCGCATACATCCCGGTGACCTCAGATCGCAGCATGCCTTCAGAAGCAACCGTCAACGGCAAGTATTCAGACCTTGTGCAGGTCATGCACTGCCCCGGGGATCGCGGTTCCTACGGCGAGTTCAGGGACTACGGCTGGTGGGGCGGCGGCCCCTGGTGCGGCCAGAGCGGCAAGGCCGGCTACTGGGTCTGGGTTGCGCCTGACTGGTACGTCTGGGCGGGCAGGAAGTGATCGTAGTCTGCAGCCTCCCGCCGGGAGGAGTTGCCAAGAATTCCCCGGAGTCACAACATGACCGCGAAAGAGATTGCGAAACTGGCTGTATTCGAAGGCAAGGAAATCAGGAAAACCATCCACAATGGTGAATGGTGGTTTTCAGTCGCCGATGTCGTGCAGGCGCTGACGGATAGCGTCGATGCACGCCAGTATATCAAACGGATGCGCCAACGTGACCCCCAGCTTGATTCCTACTGGGGTACAATTTGTACCCCACTTGAACTGCTTGCTCCAGACGGGAAGAGGCGCAAAACCAACTGCGCCAACACCGAAGGGCTGTTCCGCATCATCCAGTCCATCCCCTCCCCCAAGGCGGAACCGTTCAAACGCTGGCTGGCCAAGGTCGGCCATGAGCGTATCCAGGAGATTGAAAACCCCGAGCTGGCCCAGGAGCGGATGAAACAGCTCTACGAGCAGAAGGGGTATCCGAAGGAATGGATCGACAAGCGCCTGAGGGGAATCGCCGTCCGCCAGGACCTTACCGATGAATGGCAGGACCGGGGGGCGCGGAGCAGCCGTGAGTTCGCCATCCTGACCAACGAAATCATGCAGGGGACCTTCGACCTGAAGGTTGACGAGTACAAGGAGCTCAAGGGGCTGGAACGGGAAAACCTGCGGGACCACATGACCGACATCGAGCTGATCCTGACCATGCTGGCCGAGGCGACCACCACCAAGCTCCATCGTGACCGTGATTCCCGTGGATTCGAGCCGCTGAAGAAAGATGCCAAGGACGGCGGCGCCGTGGCGGGGCGCACCCGAAAGGACATCGAGGAGCAGAGCGGCACGCCGGTGGTCAGCAGCAGCAACTTCAAGGAGTTGCCCCAGGCGAAGAGGGACAAGCTGTCGTAACGTATGGGTCTTAACAAGACATCTCAACGACGGATTACCCCCTATGAAACTCCCCCTCCCCTGGCGGGAGGGGGTCGGGGGGTGGGGGAAGCTGCCATGAAAGAACACCATCGCCTGCAGGAGTATGCCCGGGAGCTGCGCAACAACGCGACCGACGCCGAGCGTCTGTTGTGGCGCCATCTGCGCGGCAGCCAGCTTGCGGAATCAAGTTCCGCCGACAGCAGCCGATCGAGGAATATATTGTCGACTTCGTCTCCTTCGACAAAAAGCTTGTCATTGAGTTGGACGGCAGTCAGCATGCTGCACATGCCGGCTACGACACGCGACGGGATGCATGCCTGAAAGCCAACGGCTTTCGCGTCCTGCGCTTCTGGAACAGCGAGGTCATGGAGAATATCGAGGGGGTAGTGGAGGTAATCCGGCGGCAGTGCTGCTAAGGGGCTTCCCCCAACCCCCAGCCCCCTCCCGCCAGGGGAGGGGGAGTTTTAGGTGGCCGCGGGCCGGATGAGTGGAGCCGTTGACATTTTGACGTGATCAAATGTTACATTTGGGTAGATCACCGGTTCACGCGCGCACGCGCGTGAACCGGTCAATAGCGAGTTGGAGGTACCAGTATGACAACAGAAAGCGAGTTTAATAGGTACTCCATTGCATTGTTTGACTTCGAGCAGGCTGTCGCTTACGCGACGGAAGCGAAGACACATTCCGCGGCAACGTTGGCACATGAGGCTCTCCTTTTCGCTGCTATCGTGAGTTACTATAGACCGTTTTCGCCTAACGAGAAGAACAAGAACACCTTGGCTGCGTCTCAGCTTACAACAAATAACTTCTCGCCTTTTACACCCGAAGAGATGTCTCTTCATGAAAAGCTCAAGGAACTGAGAAACAAAGCCCTCGCACACTCGGAGATTCATTTCAATCCAACACGTAGAGATCCTGAATCTGGAATCATCTCCAGCAGACCATTTTCGCTGCTATCGCAGTCAGTCGATATCATTGGATTAATTCACATAGCAAGCAAGCTTGCCGAGGAATGTCACCGCAAACGTGCAGATCATGTTTACGGACACCGACCTTAGTTGCATTATCAACTATTTGAAACAATCTGTTAAACGGAGAGAATAGATGATTAAACTTATCTTAGTACCAATTTTTGCAATGTTTTTGACAGGTTGTTACACAATCAAAACAGTCAAGCCTGGAATGATTCTAAGTGAGAATAAAACGATTGAAGTTCCTGCAACAGGTTTTTCAATTATGGAAATTAAAGCGGCGCTTTTGCAAGACGGATGGAAAATCAAAGTTGTAAATGAGAATGTGCAACGCGTTCGCTTTGATTCTAATAACCCAAAAGTTGATACTAAAAACAACTATGATGCCGGGTACAGACTTTCGATCAACGAGTCAGTGCGAAATAATCAATGGGTTATTGGAATTAGTATCTCTGTAGTAGACAACAAGACAAATGACGAAGTCCTAAATATGTATTGTGATTCAAAAGGCCTTGGTGGTTGCTTCCCAGACGATGTCGCAATGGAAATTGTGAAAGAACTCAAAACAATTGAAAAATAAAAAAGATTAGAAGGCGGAGTGGGCGCTGGTAAGTTAATCAACTTATTGAGCAAGAAAGAACTATTTCCAACCATCGACAAGACCCGCCGAGGGCGGGTCAGCCTCAGCCCCGTTCACCCTAAAATATTTCGCCTTTCTTCGCGTCCTTTGCGTCTTTGCGGTAAACAGGTTTCCAATAATACAATTCTCGCACCACCCTTGATGCACAGAAATTTCAGGAGCTTTCCCCTTGACCGATTTCGACAGACAGATCGCCACCATCGCCGCCAGCCTGGCCAAGGGGGCGCCGCGCCTCACCCTCACCGGCCTTACCGGCTCCTCCCCCGCCTTCCTCCTCACCCGGCTGCTGGCGGAAACGAAGGGGGTCTACCTTGCGGTGGCCGCCGACGGGGACGGGGCGGAGGAGCTCTGCCGCGAGCTCCGTTTCTACGCCGACCGGCCGGAGGAGATCCTCCTTTTCCCCGCCTGGGACTGCGCCCTGCTGGAGAACGCCTCGCCCCACCCGGACGTTACCGGCGAGCGCCTGAGCACCCTCTTCCGCCTGCTGGACAAGGGGCCGAAGATCGTCGTCGCCCCCTACGCCGCCTGCGTGCAGAAGGTGCTCCCGCGCAACACCCTGGGGGATCTCTCCCAGTACCTGGTGGCCGGGGAGGAGGTGCCGCGGGAGGAGCTGCTGGAGAAGCTGGTGAAGCTCGGCTACTCGCCGGTGCCGCTGGTGGAGGACCGGGGGAGTTTCGCCGCCCGGGGGGGGATCCTGGACATCTTCCCCCCCAGCCTCGCCAGCCCGGTGCGGATCGAGTTCTTCGGCGACTTCGTCGAAACCATCCGCACCTTTGACCCCCTGACCCAGCGCTCCCTCCACCCCCTGGAAGAGCTGGTGCTCCTCCCCTCCCGGGAGGTGATCCTGGCAAACGAGGTGATGCAGTCGTTCACCGGCCGGCTGAAACGGCTCTGCGACGAGATCGACATCCCGGTCCCCAAGCGGCGGGAGCTGGTGGAGCAGCTGCAGTCCTCCATCTACCCCCCCGGGATCGAGAACCTCCTCCCCCTGTTCCACGGCCCGCTTGAGACCCTCTTCGACTATGCCGGCACCGATGCGCTGGCGGTGCTCTGCGACCCGGAGGCGATCGCCGCCGCCCGGGAGGAGTGGCTGGCCGAGTTGGAAACGGCCCGCAACCGGGCACTGGAACAGGACCGGATCATCTGCGATCCAGGGGAGCAGTTTCTCCTCGGTGAGGCAGGGATTCCGGAGCGTTTCCCCGGCCGCCAGATCCGGCTCCCCCGCCTGGAGCTCCTCTCCCCGGAAGGGGGAGAGACCATAAACTTCGCCGTTGAGCAGAACAGCGACCTGAAGCTGGCCCTCACCTCCGAGAGCGACGGAGTGCTGAAACCGCTTGTGGAGCGGCTATCCAGCTGGCTCGCCGAGGGGCTGAGGGTCTGTATCCCCTGCCACCAGCGGGGCCAGGCCCAGAGGCTCATGGGGCTGCTGGAGCCGTACGACCTGCCGCTGCGACTCGCCGAGGACAGCTTTGCTGCTGAGCGGACCCGCCGCGGTGGCGGCATATCCCTGCTGCTCGGGGAGATCTCCCGCGGCTTCCGCCTGCCGTCCGCCGGCATCGTGGTGGTGGCCGAGGAGGAGCTGTTCGGCAAGCGGACCCGGCGCCGGGGGGTCTCGGAGGTCAAGAAGAAGCAGATCCTCACCTCCCTGGCGGAACTGAAGCCGGGCGACCACATGGTCCACCTGGATTTCGGTGTCGGCCTCTACCGGGGGCTGCAGCACCTGGAACTCTCCGGCGTGGCCGGTGACTTCCTCCTCCTGGAGTATGCCGGCGGAGACAAACTCTACCTGCCGGTGGACCGGATGGCCCTGGTGCAGCGCTACGTGGGGGCCGAGGGGCTGGAGCCGAGGGTCGACCGCCTCGGCGGGGTCTCCTGGGACAAGGCCAAGGCAAAGGCGCGGGAAGCGGTGGAGGAGATGGCCGCCGAACTGCTGGAGATCTACGCCGCCCGCCAGGTGCAGAAGGGATTCGCCTTCTCCCCGCCGGACGACCTCTACCGGGAGTTCGAGGCCTCCTTCGCCTGGGACGAGACCCCGGACCAGCTCTCCGCCATCGACGACGTGCTCCGGGACATGACCAGCGAGCGCCCCATGGACCGGCTGATCTGCGGCGACGTGGGGTACGGCAAGACCGAGGTGGCGATCCGCGGCGCCTTCAAGGCGGTCATGGACGGCCGCCAGGTGGCGGTGCTGGTGCCGACGACGGTCCTGGCCCAGCAGCACCTGGAGTCTTTCCGGGAGCGGTTCCGGGACTACCCGGTAACGGTGGAGATGCTCTCCCGCTTCCGCTCGGCGAAGGAGCAGAAGGCGATCCTGGCGGACGTGGCCGCAGGCAAGGTGGACATCATCATCGGCACCCATCGCCTGCTGCAGAAGGACGTAGCGTTCAGGGAACTGGGGCTCATCATTGTCGACGAGGAGCAGCGCTTCGGCGTGGCCCACAAGGAGCGGCTGAAGAAGTTCCGCGCCACCGTCGACCTGATGACCCTGACCGCCACACCCATCCCCCGCACCCTCTACATGTCCATGATGGGTATCCGCGACCTCTCCATCATCGACACCCCGCCGGTGGACCGTCTGACAATCAAGACCCATGTGGCCAGGTTCAACGAGGAGCTGATCCGCGAGGCGGTCATGCGCGAGCTGCGCCGGGGGGGCCAGGTCTTCTTCGTCCACAACCGTGTGCAGAGCATCGGCGCCATGGCCGAGCACCTGGGGCGGGTCGTGCCGGAGGCCAGGATCGCCGTGGCCCACGGCCAGATGGCCGAGGGGGAGCTGGAGAAGGTGATGCTCGGCTTCATGCACGGCGAGACCAACCTGCTCCTCTGCACCACCATCATCGAGTCGGGGTTGGACATCCCCAGCGCAAATACCCTCATCGTCAACCGGGCCGACGCCTTCGGCCTGGCCCAGCTCTACCAGCTCCGCGGCAGGGTGGGACGAGCCAAGGTGCGGGCCTTCGCCTACTTCCTCATCCCGGCGGAGGGGGCCATCCCGACCGATTCCCGTGAGCGGCTGAAGATTCTCCAGGACATCTCCGAACTGGGGGCCGGTTTCCGCATCGCCACCCACGATCTGGAGATCCGCGGCGCCGGCGACATCCTCGGCGCCAAGCAGTCGGGGCAGATCGCCGCCGTCGGCTTCGAGCTCTTCACCGAGCTGCTGGAGGAGACGATCCAGCGCCTCAAGGGGGAGGAGCGGGTGGAGCAGGTGGAGCCGGAACTCAAGCTCCGCATCCCGGCCTTCATCCCGGAGGATTACGTCAAAGACGCCAACCAGCGGCTGGTGCTCTACAAGAAACTGACCCAGGTCCACACCGAGGACGAGATTGTGGATATACAGGCCGAGCTGGTCGACCGCTACGGCAAGCCCCCCCTGGCGGTGGAATACCTGCTGGAGCTGATGAAGCTGCGCCTCCTCCTGAAGGTGTTCCTGGTGAAGGAGGCGGAGTTCGACGGCAGGCGGCTGATTCTCGCCTTCCACGAGAAGACCCCGGTCTCCCCCGACCTGATCATCGGCCTGATCCGCAACCAGCCGAAAAAATACCAGTTCACCCCCGACTTCCGCCTGGTCGCCGAACTGGGGGATACCACCTTCGACGGCGTCCTCCATGAGGCCAGAAATCTCTTGAAAAAGCTGGGAGGGGTATGTTAGCGTGCAGAAGATTTGCCAAACTTCATAGAAAGAGGAGATTACTGTGAAAAGACAGTCTGTTATAAAACTCGCGGCAGCCACCGCCTGCGTCATCGCCCTGGCCGGATGCGGCCCCAAGGGGGGCGGGGACGCCAAGCAGGAGGCCAAGCCGACCGGCGCGGTTCTCGCCGAGGTCGGCGGCGCCACCATTACCGTTGACTCCTTCAAGAAGGAGATGGAAAATCTCCCCCCCTACCTCAAGCCGATGACCGAGACCGCCGAGGGGAAGAAGGAGATGCTGGAGACGATGATCATCCGCGAACTGATCATCCAGGAGGCGGCCAAGGCCGGTCTCGAGAATACCCCGGCGGTGAAGGAGAAGCTCGAAGAGCTGAAGAAGCGGCTGATCGTCGAGGCATACCTGAAGCAGAAGGTCGAGGAGCAGTCCAAGGTCAGCGACGAGGAGCTGCAGAAGTTCTACAACGAGAACAAGGAGAAGTTCAAGACCGGCGACCAGGTGAAGGCGAGCCATATCCTGGTTAAGTCGGAAAAAGAGGCCAAGGACCTGCTGGCCCAGCTGAAGGGTGGGGCCAATTTCGAGGAGCTGGCCAAGAAGCACTCCACCGATGGAGCCGCTGCCAAGGGTGGCGATCTGGGCTGGTTCAGCAAAGGCTCCATGATCCCCGAGTTCGAGAAGGCCGCCTTTGCCATGAAGGAGGGCCAGACCTCCGACATCGTCAAGACCAAGTTCGGCTACCACATCATCAAGCTGACCGGCAAGCGTGCCGCCGGCGACCGCAGCTTCGAGGAGGTCAAGGACCAGATCAAGGCAGCCATCCTCCCCGGCAAGCAGCAGGAGATCTTCCAGAAGATCAAGGAAGACCTGAAGAAGAGCGGCAAGTACTCCATCAAGGAGGATGTGCTTAAAGGGCTCGGCGGAACACCGGCGGAGAAGGCCCCGGCAGAAAAGGCGGCGGGAGTCGTGGCGCCGGCCGAGGGGCAGAAAGCTCCGGAACAGAAGAAGTAAGGACAAGGCCGGGTCTCCCGGCCTTTGTTTTTCAATCGAACCACAAGACAGGACAGTCCCATGCGCAAAATTTTCGTCTTACTCCTGCTGGCCGCCGTTCTCGGCACCGCAGCCACCGCGGGGGCCGAGCTCGTAAACGGCATCGCCGCCATCGTCAATGACGACATCATCACCATCTATGAGCTGAACAAGGAATACTCCAGGGTCCTGAAGCAGGAGGAGAAGAAGGGGGCGGTGTCCCAGGAGGCGGCGCAAAAGCTCCGGTCCGACGTGCTGAACTCCCTGATCGACAAGAAGCTGATCGCCATGAAGATCAAAGAGCTGAACATCGTCATCGGCGAGGAGGAGCTGCGCCAGTCCATCGAGGAGATCAAGAAGCAGAACAAGCTCAGCCAGGAGGCGCTGGTAGCGGCGCTGCTCAGCCAGGGGATCAGCTTCGACCAGTACAAGGCGCAGATGAAGGAGCAACTGGAGCGGCTCCGCCTGATGAGCCAGGAGGTCAAGTCGAAGATCCAGGTGACCGAGCGGGAGGTTACGGAGTATTACGAAGCCAACAAGAGCCAGTTCCGTGAGGAGAACAGCTACCGTGCCCGGCACATTTTTCTGAAGGTGGAGAAGAACGCCACCAGCGACCAGATCAAGAAGGTCATGGAAAAGGCCGCCATGGTCGCCGCGGAGGCGAGGAGCACTGCGGATTTCGCCGAGCTGGCGAGGAAATATTCCGATGATCCGAACGCGCCCAACGATGGCGGGGACCTGGGAACCTTCAAGAAGGGTGATATGCTCCCGGAAATCGAGAACGCCGTCATCGGCATGAACCAGGGGGAGATCAGTGATCTGGTGACGACGCCGGCGGGATTCCACATCATCAAGCTGGAAGAGAAGAGCCTGGACAGGGTGAAGCCCCTCGAAAGCGTCAAGGGGACCATCGAGGAGCTCCTCTACCGCAAAAAGTCGGAAGAGCGTTTCAACCAGTGGGCCGATGAGCTGCGCAAGGGGGCGGCGATCGATATAAAACAGTAAGCAGGAAGTTGTGAGAAGTGAGCAGGAAAAGTTTCATTAAAGCTCACTTCTCACTTCTCACTTCTCACTTCTCACTTCTCACTTCTCACTTCTCACTTCTCACAGCCTTTACAGCCCTTCCCTCTCCAGTTCCTCCACAAGCTCCCGCTGCC
>Ga0073934_10001447_pt1 | contig 56831 bp, 51 predicted proteins | sample LarsenN4metaG_FD_76834 | JGI IMG/M metagenome (GOLD analysis project Ga0073934, IMG submission 76834) | Hot spring sediment bacterial and archeal communities from British Columbia, Canada, to study Microbial Dark Matter (Phase II) - Larsen... ...
CAGAAGGACGTCTACGACACCATTCGAATGCTGCTGGGCGGCGTGCCGATCGGTTACTCGCACCGCGGCGAGGACCGCAATCCGATCGAGATTTCCATCCGGCTGCCCAAGAGCGACCTTGCCTGGAGCCAAACGCTCGCGGCCACGCCGGTTCCTGCGAACACGCTGCCCGGCAGCAAGACGGTCGTCGAACTCGGCGAAGTGGTGCGCGCAAGCCGGGAAGCGGGCTCGCCCACGATCTTCCGCCGCGACGGTCGTTTCACCGACATGGTGATGGCGGAGCTTGCGGGCAGCTTCGAGGCGCCGGTCTATGGCATGCTTGAAGTGGCAAAGCGGATCGAGGCCCACGATTGGGGCTCGCTTCCGAAGCCCGCCATCCGCCTGCACGGCCAGCCGACGGAGGAGACGCGCCCGACTTTGCTGTGGGATGGCGAGTGGGAGATCACCTATGTCACCTTCCGCGACATGGGGGCCGCCTTTCTGGTCGCGCTGCTTGGCATCTATGTCCTGGTCGTCGGCCAGTTCGGCAGTTTTCGGCTGCCGCTGCTGATCCTGACGCCTGTTCCGCTGACACTGATCGGCATCCTGCTGGGCCACTGGCTGTTCGGCGCCCCGTTCACGGCGACATCGATGATCGGGTTCATTGCGCTCGCCGGCATCATCGTGCGCAACTCGATTCTGCTGGTCGACTTCATCCGGCACGGCGCCCGTCCCGATCGCAGCCTTCGCGAAAATCTGCTCGAAGCGGGTGCGGTGCGCTTCCGGCCGATCCTCTTGACGGCCCTTGCCGCGATGATTGGCGCGGCCGTCATCCTGCTCGATCCGATCTTTCAGGGCCTGGCGATTTCGTTGTTGTTCGGCCTGGTGTCGTCGACATTGCTCACTGTGCTCGTCGTCCCCGCGATCTATATTGCGCTGCGGGACGATGGGCGGCCGCTGGCAGGTGAGGCTGGTGGACCTGCGCACTGACGCGTCGAAGATTGCTCCGGTTGAAGCGTCGCGATGGAGGAGCGCCGATATTGCAACGGCGATCGGTGGACTCACCGATGCCTTGCAATCGCCAGCCCCGACTTCGCCTGCATCCGCACGTGCCATTCTGCTTGGGGCGAAGTGTGATGCTGCGCCCTTCGCGCTCCGAATCCGTTCGATTCTTGCGCCCTATCCCTCCCTGCCCGCCAGCACGGCCTGCATGGAAATCCGCGACCAGGTGCCCACGCGCTCGCGGAAGGCAACGTAAGAATCGTGCACCTTGCGGGCAGCCGCGCTGCGCCCGCCAAGCTCGCCCAGCACGTCGCGGGAAATCCCGCGCGCCGCGGCGACGAGATCGGTCGGAAAGGACTTGAGCTGCACGCGGTGCTGCGACGTGAGCGCCGCCAACGCCTCGGCGTTGAGCCGTTCCATCTCGGCGAGCGCGAAGTTCGCCTCCGTCGCGCAGGCATGCGCGACGATCGCCTTCAGGCTCGCATCGAGCCCCTCGAAGGCGCGCAGGTTCACCAGCGCCTCGCCGGTGCCGTTCGGCTTGTTGAAGCCGGGATAATAGTAGAACGGCGCCACCCGATAGAGGCCGAGCGCGATGTCGGTACCCGGACCCACGAACTCGACGGCGTCGATCACGCCCGATTGCAGCGAGGAGAGGATTTCCGCGGGCGGGGTGGTCTGCGGCGTCGCGCCGAGCCGCCGATAGACCTCGCCGCCGAGGCCGAGCGAGCGGATTTTCAGGCCGGCGACATCGCTGCGGCTCCGGATCTCGTGGCGGAACCAGCCGCCCATGCAGACCCCGGTGTTGCCGCCCATGAAGGGTTTTACGCCGAAGGGAGCGTAGAGCTCATCCCAGAGCTGTTGCCCCCCGCCGGCCTCGACCCAGGCCACGTGCTCGGGCGGCGTGAGCCCGAACGGCACCGTGGTGTAGAACGCCGCCGCCGGCTGCTTGCCCTGCCAGTAGAACGACGCGGTATGCCCCATCTCGGCAATGCCTTGGCCGACCGCATCCAGCACCTCGAAGGCCGGCACCACCTCGCCCGCCGCATGCACCGTGACCTCGAGACGGCCGCCCGACAGAGTCTTGATGCGCTCGGCGACGCGCTCGGCCGACATCCCGGGACCCGGCAGGCGCCTCGGCCAGGAGGTGACCATGCGCCAGCGCCGCGCCTGCGCGGTGGCGATGTTGGGGGCGGCGAGCACCGTTGCGCCCGCAGCGCCGGCCTTGACGAGCTTCCTGCGCGTGATCGTGGTCATGATTGGCCTCTTTGTGATGCGACTGAAGGCGAAGCGAAACGGGTCGACGATGTGCGCGCGACCAACCTCTCCCGCAGGAGAGCGAAGCGTACGAACCATGCGTGGGCCGGACCCATCGTGTTCACCACCACCGATGGAAATGGTGGACCGGCCCCCTCCCCTGGCCGATGGCGAGCCGATCGGCGGCGGCGATCGCCGCGGTGACGTAGTCCTTGGCCGCGCGCACGGCGTCGGCCAGCGAAAGACCTTTGGCAAGCCCGGCCGCGATCGCCGACGAGAGCGTGCAGCCGGTGCCGTGGGTGTTGCGGGTTGCGATCCGCTTGGCCGCAAGCCGCGTGACGGAGGCCCCATCGATGAGAACGTCGACGCTCTCGGGCGTGGATGCGTGTCCACCCTTGATCAGCACCGCCTTCGCTCCCATGGCGAGCAGGCGCGTGGCCTGCGCGCGCATCTCGTCTTCGGTTCGTGCCTCGGTGCCGTCGAGCAGGGCCGCCGCCTCCGGCAGGTTCGGCGTGACCACAAGCGCGCGCGGCAGCAGCAGGCTGCGCAGCGCCTGCACCGCGTCGGCGGCGAGCAGCCGGTCGCCGGAGGCCGCCACCATGACCGGATCGAGCACGACGTTGCGCAGCGCGTGGCGGTCGAGACCCTGCGCCACCGCCGCGATGGTCGCGGCCTGCGACAGCATGCCGATCTTCACCGCACCCACCTTCAGATCGGAGAACACCGCGTCCATCTGCGCCGCGACGAAGCCCGGCGGCACGTCGTGGATGGCGGCGACGCCTTTGGTGTTCTGTGCCGTCAGCGCGGTGATCACCGAGGCTCCGTAGACGCCGAGCGCCGAGAACGTCTTCAGATCGGCCTGAATACCGGCGCCGCCGCCGGAATCGGAGCCTGCGATGGTGACCGCGATCGCCGTCATTTTCATCCCCGCCTGGCGCCCATCAGTTGACCCTCGCGCGCGCGAGCAGCACCGCGCGTTCCAGTCCGTGCACGGCGTCGAGGATTTCAACGGCGAAACTGCCCGGCCCGCGCGCGCGCTCGGCGGCGACCTCGCCCGCAACGCCAAGGATGGTCAGCGCCGCCGCCGTCGCACACCAGGCGTCGCGCTCCACCGCCAGCGCAGCCGCCACCAGCGCCGAGCCCGCGCAGCCCATGGCGGTTACGCGCGCCATCAACGGATGGCCGTTGGCGACGGCGGCAAAGCGACGGCCATCGCAGACAAAGTCGCGCTCGCCGGTGAGCCCGATCACTGTGTGCCATGACCCGGCAAGGTGCGGTAACGATCGTTCGTCCGCCGAATTGCGCGACAAGGCCGCAAGCTCCGCGCGATTGAGCCTGACCGCGCGCGGCATCTTGCCGAGAAGCGTGCGGGCGAAGGCCGCCCGCGGCGCACTGCGATCGATGAACACGGGATCGAGCACCCAGGGCATCGCAGCCTTGTTGGCCGCCGCGATCGCCGCAAGCGCCGCCCTCCGTCGCTCCGCGTCGAAGGTGCCGAGATTGACCAGCAGCGCATCGGCGCGCGCCACGAAATGCCGCACCTCGGCGGGAGCGATGGTCATCGACGGGACGGCGCCGGCAGCGAGCAGCATGTTGGCGGAGAACGCCTGCGCCACGGCGTTGGTGACGCAATGCACGCGTGGTCTGCGTGCGCGCAGGCGCTCGAGAATATCGGCGGCGATGACGGGAAGTTCGCAGTGCGGCGCTCGCATCTCTCCCTCCGCCGGCATGACCCGGATCAGGTTCGATGGGTTGGCGTTCGCCTCTCAGCCCGGGGCGAGATGTCCCCAGGCACCCCATGAGATTGCGGACCAGACTGCTAGCGCAGTCGAAGCCCCCATGCAACACTGTCGGCAGGCGTCGTGAGGAGTGGCGTTCGGATGCGACACGGATTGCGGGCCACAATCGCTTGCGCGGCGATGGCACTGTCGGTCACCACCGGCGCCGCGGCGGATTCGCGCCAATGGTCCGGCTGGTACGTCGGCTTGGCGGTCGGGGCGAAATGGACGGATGCCGCGTGGACCACGACCCAGATCGGTGCGCCGCCCTCGGTCTTTGCCGGCACCCCGCCCGATGCCTCGTCGCACGATGATTTTCGCCCGCTTGGCTTGCGGATCGGGGGCTACGCCGGGCATGGCTGGCAGGCGGACCGCTGGGTCTACGGCATCGAGGTTGACGCGGCCTGGTCGGACGCAACCGATACGCATGTCGGCATCCCCGGCTGCAAGATCATGTGTTTTGCCGGCGCGCCCGGACCCGGCAAGGACAGTTCGTCCGTGCGTGCGTTGTGGGACGCAAGCCTGCGCGCGCGGCTTGGCTACTTGGCATGGCCCGATCTGCTGCTCTACGGCACCGCCGGCGTTGCGGTGCAGGCCATCGACGTGGCGGCCACCTGCGAGAACACGCTTGCCGATCCCGTCTGTCTCGTCGCTGCGCCTTTTGCACGCAAGACGCAGACCGACGCCCATACGCTGGCCGGATGGACGGTCGGCGCAGGGGTCGAGCGCGGGTTCGGCCGCTGGCGGCTGCGGGGCGAGTACCGCTATGCCGACTTCGGCACCGCCACAGGCGTGCTGTTCGCCGGTCAGCCCGCCATCGATCCGGGCGCCGACGCGATCTTCTACCGGCTACGCTTGCGGACGCACCTTTCCGTGTTCGGCATGTCCTACGCGTTCTGACCGCCAAGTCCGCTTGCCAGCCCGCCGGGTTTTTGCTGGATTGGGACGGGCCGTCGATCCGTTTGGGCACGATCCTTATCCGAGAACCGCTCACCGTTCTTCGGGATCATGCCGATCGCGGCCGGAGGTCGCATGGTTCCGTTCTTCGTCCAGATCAAATGCCAGCTCGGCAAATCCTACGAGGTGGCAAACCGCCTGGCGGATGCCGAGATTGCCTCCGAGATCTACTCGACCGCGGGCGAGTTCGACCTGCTGGTCAAGATCTACGTCGATGGCGGCACCGACATTGGCCACTTCGTCAATGAGAGGATTCAGACGATCCCCGGCATCCAGGACACGCGCACGATCATCACCTTCAAGGCATTCTGAGACGCGCCGCACGAGCCTGTTGCGGCGGCTGTCGCGGGCAAGCGGCGATCCCGGCGCGCGTCTGCCCGCCCCGATCATTTTTCCGGGCGCTTGGGTCCCTGCACCGCCGGCAACGACTTGATGTAGACGGCGATGGCGGCACGATCCTCGGCGCTGAGCTCGCGGGTGTTGGCCACGACCTTCCCCATCACGCCGCCGACCGAATCACCGTCCGGCAGATCGCCGGTCTCGAGCAGCTTGACGATCTCCTCGGTTGACCAGCTCAGCCCGGTGATGTTCGGCACCCAGCCGTCGCCACCCTCGGGATCGGGTCCGCCGGCAAACCGCTGGCTTGCGACCAGGGCGCCCAGCGCGTTGCGCGGCGAATGGCACTCGGCGCAATGGCTCGGGCCGTTGACCAGATAGGCGCCGCGGTTCCATTCGGCGCTGCGCGACGGATCGGGCCTGAACGCCTCGCCGTCGAGGAACAGGAGTTTCCAGACACCGAGCGCGCGGCGAATGCTGAACGGAAACGGCAGATCATGGTCACGCACGCGGCCCTGCACCGCCGGCAGCGTCTTGAGAAAGGCGAACAGGTCGCGCAGGTCGTCGAAGCGCATGCGCTGGTACGACGTATAGGGAAAGGCCGGATAGTAGTGGCGCCCGTCCGGCGCCGTGCCCTTGACCATGGCCGTGACGAAGTCGGCTTCGCTCCAGCGGCCGATGCCGTCATTCGCGTCCGGCGAAATGTTGGGCGGGTAGAACGTGCCGAAGGGTGACTTCAGCGCCATGCCGCCGCCGAGCCGAGTCTTGTCGTCCTGTTTCGGCGTGGCATGGCAGGAGGCGCAGCCGCCGGCAAAGAACATGGTGCGCCCGTTGGCGAGATCGGGGGTGCGCGGCGCAAGCGCACTTGCCGGCACCGCAGCGGGGGCGGTGACGACCCAGAACGCGCCAAATGCGATCGCGGCCGCGATCGGCACCAGGACGGCAAGCTTGCGCCACATGCACTTCTTCCAGAGCCGGCGATCCGGAGGTGTTGTTGCGGCTCGTTGAGGCCGAGAGTAACCCAGAGTCCTTGCGAATTGCGCGAGTCCTGATCGGAAACGTGGTTTGCGCTACGCCGGGGCAGGCGCGATGCACGGTGCGGGCGAAGCCAAAGTGCGCCTGCGGCGGACCAGTGGTCCGCCGCTCTCTTGTATCACGCGCCGACGGTTGCAGGCCGAGCGTCCATCACGACTGACGCTTGCGATAGGGCTGGTGGCAACCTCCGCAGTTCTTGCCGACCTCAGCCATCTCGGCCTTGAAGCTGTCGAGGTCCTTCACCTTGGCTGCTGCGGCCTTCGCATCCGCGCCGAATTTGGCGAGCTTGGCCTAAAAGTCCGCCTTCTGCTCCCAGATGGCCGGAAGCGCCGCAGTGTCACCGGCCTTGGAGTTCTCCGGGAAAAGGGCCTTGGCCTTCTCCGCCGATTCGGCAAAGGTCGCGAGCACCTTCTGTGCGGCGGCAAGATCGAACGGGCGCTTGCCCTCGATCATCTCGCGCGCAATCCGGCTCTGAGCACCATTCTCCTTCATCAACGCTTTGCGCGCGGCAATGGGATCGCCTTGAGCGACAACGGCACTCACGCCGAGAGCGGCGACGGCGGTGGCAAGCACGATGCGGATCATCATCAACTCCCCTCTCCTCCTAGAGCGGCGCCCCTCGCTGTCGTCACCCCCGGGGGCAATGGGGCCTGCGGTCGGATAACACCGCGGAAAAATCCGATATTCCGCGGCGCCACCTCGTGGCGCCTGTGGCGGCGGCAGGGGGAGCTGGCGCTGTTCACGAAACCGTGAACCAGGCCGTTTGAGCGGCTCGAACCTACAGCCCCACGCGGAAGCGCGCCATGACGACGATGATCGCCATCTGCATGGTGCCCTGCAGCGCTGTGGCAAAGAAGTAACGCCGCATCCGGCGGCCGATGCGGTCGAGATCAGGTTCGGGCTTCATCAGTTCGAGACAGACCAGCACGTTGGTCGGGGTCAGCACGCCAAGCCCGACGATGGTCATCAGCGCGAGCAGGACCAGGGCTGCCGCAACCCAGCCGTACTCCGGCCAGGCCACCTCGGTCAGACCGAGCCGCACCGCCAGGAACCAGCCGGTGGTGCCGGCGATGATCGAGACGGTCGGCATGAGAAAGACCGTGCGCGGGGTGAGCTGGGTGGTAATCGCGCGGCGCACCGGCAGGTCGAGCCGGCGCATGATCGGACCGAGCACGAAACCGAGAAACAGGTCGATGCCAGTCCACAACAGGCCGAAGAACACGTGCACGAAGTTGAGAAACCAGAGGCTTTCGCCCGCAATCGAGACAACCATCAGGGCGAGCGCCGCCGCCACGTACCAAAGGTAGTGCCATCGGATGAGCGACTGGCCCGCAGCGCCTGTCCCGTTGCCCATGCCCGGTCCGCCTCGATCCATCCGCGTACAATGGCCCGCACACGCAAACCTTCAGGTCTCCGGCGCCCCGCCCGCCGACTTGGCCGCAGTCGCCGGGTGCGACGGCGGCGTCATTCAGCCGCCTGCGGCTCGATTCGCCTCCACCGCAGGCGCTCGGCGATCCAGCGGCACACCACGTAGAACACCGGCGTGAACACCAGCCCGAAGGCGGTCACCCCGATCATGCCCGAGAACACGGCGGTGCCAAGCGTCTGCCGCAGCTCGGCGCCGGCGCCGACCGCCCACACCAGCGGGCTCACCCCGAAGATGAAGGCGAATGAGGTCATCAGGATCGGCCGCAGCCGCAGCCGTGCGGCCTCCACCGCCGCCGCGATCCGATCGCGGCCGCGGTCCTCAAGCTGCTTGGCGAACTCCACGATCAGGATGGCGTTCTTCGCCGCAAGCCCGATCAGCACGATGAACCCCACCTGGGTGAGAATGTTGTTGTCCTGGCCGCGCAGCACCACGCCGACGATCGAGGTGATCAGGCACATCGGCACGATCAGGATGACGGCGAGCGGCAGGGTCAGGCTTTCGAATTGCGCCGCGAGCACAAGGAAGACGAACACGACGGCGAGCACGAAGGCAAAGACCGCGGTGTTGCCAGCGCGAAGCTGCTGGAACGCCAGCGTCGTCCATTCGTAGGCGAAGCCCTCCGGCAGCGTTTGCGCTGCAAGCCGCTCCATGATCTGGATCGCCTGTCCCTGGCTGTATCCGGGCGCGGCCGCACCGTCGAGCTCGGCTGCCGGATAGAGATTGTAGCGCGGCACGCGATAGGGGCCGGAGATGTCGCGCACGGTCGTGAACGAGCCGAGCGGAACCGTATCGCCGCGCTCGTTGCGGACGCGGATCCTGAGCACGTCCTTCGGGTCCTGCCGCGCGTCCGGCTGCGCCTGGGCCGTGACGCGGAAGGTCCGCCCGAACAGATTGAAATCGTTCACATAGGCAGAGCCGAGGAAGATTTGCAGCGCCGCGAACACGTCCGACACCTTGACGCCCAGAAGCTGCGCCTTGGTGCGGTCAATGTCGAGATAGAGCTGCGGCGTCGAGGTCTCGAACACCGAGAACACCTGCGCCACCCCCGGCGTCTGCGCCGCAGCGCCCATCATGCCGAAAAGCGCCGCCTGCAAGGCCTGCGGCCCGCGGCCGGCGCGGTCCTCGATCATCATGCGGAAGCCGCCGGCGTTGCCGATGCCGGCCACCGGCGGCGGCAACACCACCAGCACGAGCGCCTCCTGGATCGAGGACAATTCGCGCATGAGCGCGCGCTGAATCCCGGCGGCCGACTGGTTGGGGTCCTTGGCGCGCTTGTCGAAGGCATCGAGCACGAGGAATGCCGCGCCCGCGTTCGGCGCATTGGTGAAGGTCGCTCCGGAGAAGCCGACGATGTTCACCGCGGCGGCCACGCCGGGCACCCGCAGCGCGATGTCGACCACGCGCCGCTGCACCGCGTCGGTGCGCGCCAGCGATGCGCCGGGCGGAAGCTGGCTCACGACGATCAGATAGCCGCGGTCGAGCTGCGGAATGAAGCCGACCGGGGTCTTGCGGAACTCGTTCAACCCGAAGGCGATGATGCCCGCATAGACCACCAGCATGGTCACGGAAAACCGCACTACCCGCGCCGCAAGCCAGCCGTAGCCGCGAGCGAAGGCATCGAAGCCGCGATTGAACCCGCGGAAGAAGCCATGGATCGGCCGCTCCCACAGCCGCTCCCGCCGTTCGCCATGCGGCCTGAGCAGCAGCGCGCACAGCGCCGGCGACAGCGTCAACGACACGATCAGGGAGATGATCGTGGCGCCGGCGATGGTGAGCGCAAACTGGCGATAGAACTGTCCGGAGATGCCGGTGATGAACGCCGAAGGAATGAACACGGCGCACAGCACGAGCGCAATGGCGATCAGCGCGGCGCCGACCTCGTCCATGCTGCGCCGTGCCGCCTCGCGCGGGTTGAGGCCGGCCGCGATGTTGCGCTCGACGTTCTCGACCACGACGATGGCATCGTCGACCACGATGCCGACCGCAAGAACAAGCCCGAACAGAGAGAGGTTGTTCAGCGAAAAGCCGAACATCGCCATGAAGAAGAAGGTGCCGATCAGCGACACCGGAATGGCAATCAGCGGAATGATGGCGGCGCGCCAGGTTTGCAGGAACAAGACGACGACGAGCACCACGAGCAGGATCGCCTCGAGGATCGTCTCCTGCACCGCCTCCACCGACTGCTGGATGAACTGGGTCGGGTCATAGACGATGGTGTGCTTGATGCCGGCGGGAAACCGCCGGGCCAGTTCGTCCATGGTGGCGCGGATCGCCCTTGCCGTGGCGAGCGCGTTCGATCCCGGCCGCTGGAACACCGCCAGCGCCACGGCCGGGTCGCGGTCGAGATAGGAGTTGGACGAATAGTCCTGCGCCGCAAGTTCGACGCGCGCCACGTCCTTCAGGCGCACGACCGCGTCCGCGGTCTGCTTGACCACGATGTTTGCGAACTGACCCGGCTCCGCCAGGCGACCGAGCGTCTGCACCGAGACCTGAAATGCGCCGGGCCGATCGACCGGCGGCTGGTTGAGAACGCCGGAGGCGACCTGCACGTTCTGCGCCTGCAAGGCCGCGGTCACGTCGCTCGCGGTCAGGCCGAGCGACTGCAAGCGATCCGGATCGAGCCAGATGCGCATGGAGTAGTCGCGGCTGCCGAACACGATGATCGAGCCGACGCCGTCGACGCGGGTGAGCGCATCCTTGATCTCCAGCGTCGCGTAGTTCGAGATGAAGAGCTGATCGCGCGAACGATCGGGAGAAATGAGATGCACGACCATCATCAGGTCGGGCGAGCTCTTGTTGACGGTCACGCCGATGTTGCGGACGTCGGCCGGCAGCCGCGGCTGGGCGATGGCGACGCGGTTCTGCACCTGCACTTGGGCGATGTCGAGATTGGTGCCGATGTCGAACGTCACCGAAATGGTAAAGCGGCCGTCGCCGCTGGAATTCGACGACAGGTACAGCATGTTCTCGACGCCGTTGATCTGCTCCTCGATCGGAGCGACCACGGTCGAGGCGACGGTCTCCGCGCTCGCGCCGGGATATTGGCCCGAGACGTTGATGATGGGCGGAGCGATTTCCGGATATTGGGCCACCGGAAGGCGGGCGAAGGCGACCGCACCGAGGATCACGAACACAATCGAGACGACCGAAGCGAAGATCGGCCGGTCGATGAAGAAATGCGAGATTCGCATCGCCGCGCCCCGCGCTGCCTACTCGGCCTTGGCTTGCGGCCCGGGCTTTGGGGCGTCCGGCTTGCGCTCCTGCGGATTGACCTTCTGGCCTGGCCGCACGCGCATCAGACCGTCGACGATGACAAGGTCGTTTGCGGCCAGCCCCGCCTTGATGACGCGCTGGCCATCGACCACCGGCCCAGGCGTGACATACTTCGGCGTCGCCGTATTATCGGGCCCGACCACCAGGACATACTTGCGCACCTGCTCGGAACCGATGGCCGAGTCCGGCACCAACAGGGCCTGATAGACCGGCGAGCCCGGCACTCGAATGCGTGCGAACATGCCCGGGATCAGCATCCCGTTCGGATTGGCAAAGACCGCGCGGCCGCGGATGGTTCCGGAGGAACGGTCAATGACATTGTCGACGAAGTCCATGTAGCCGCGATGCTCAAAGTCGTCCTCGTCGATCAGCTTGAGGTCGACCATGACGCTGCCCTCGCGGCCGGTCACCTCCTTGCCGGTGCGCGAGAAGCGCTCGTAGCGCAGGTATGACGCCTCGTCGAACGTGAACTCCAGACGAATCGGGTCCAGCGAAACGATGGTGGCAAGCAGCGTCGTGCTGGCCGCGGTGCCGCCCATGACGAGATTGCCGGCGGAAACCCGGCGGTCGCCAATGCGGCCCGAAATCGGCGCACGCAACTCGGTGAATTGCAGGTCAAGCTCGGCCTGGCGGACGGCGGCCTCGTTTGCCGCGACCGCGGCTTGCGCGCTGCGCAGCGCCTGCGTGCGCTGCTCGAACACCTGCTCGGTGATGGTCCGGTCACGCACGAGCTGCTGGCCGCGCTTGAAGTCGGCCTCGGCATAGGCCAGGTTGGCCTGCGCCTGCGCGAGATTGGCACGGGCCTGATCGAGCGCGTTCTGGAACGGGCGCCGGTCGATGGTGAACAGAAGGTCACCCTCCTTCACCATCTGGCCGTCGCGGAAATGCACCTGGTCGAGATAGCCGGACACGCGCGCGCGCACCTCGACCGAATTCACCGCGACGAAGCGCCCGACATACTCGTCGTAATCGACGACGCCGCGTTCGATCGGCCGGGCAACCGTCACCGTCGGCGGCGGCGGAGCGCTGGCCGCGGGCGGCTGACTCTGTCCGCAGGCTGCGAGTCCGGGCACGAGCAGGAGACATACGGCAGCAAGCCGCACGCGCGGGGCATCTTGCATGGGACAGGTGCTGCCAGCGTTGCGCTGATGTTGCAATGCGGCAAGATACACGTCGAAGCCGGCCGACGCAAAGTCATCGCGCAATCGTGATGGCCCGCGCCGGATGCCGATACCCTGCGCTATCGTTCTGACCTGGCGGAACAAATCGGTCTGTCATGGCCATTTGTCACGGCCATTGATGTTAAGCATAAAAAGTAATCCGCGGCCTAAGCGGCCGTGCCACCGTGGGTGCCCTCGTGGTCGATTCCGGGTGGTACGGCGACGGCGCGGCGGCGCAGCAGCGCGCGCAAGCGCCGGCCGAACAGCATCAGCACCATCGCACCATAGACCACCGCGCCCAGCACGGCGAGCGCCGCAAGTAACGCCTCGTCGCGCAGCGGCACCCCTCGTTCGAACAACCGTGCAAGCGCCCATTGGCCCGCCGCCACGGCGGCGGCAAGCGCGAGCCCGGCCACGGCAAGCCGCCAAACCGACTGCCGCAACTCCCGATCGATGCTGAGCAGGCCTTGGCGCGCGGCGAACCAGCACAAGAGCGACAGATTGACCCAGGCGCCGATCGACGTGGCGAGCGCAAGGCCGACCTGGGCGTAGCGCTGCATCAGCACGACCTTCAGCGCCACGTTGACCGCGACCGCCACAAACAGCGCCTTGACCGGGGTCGTGGTATCGCCGCGCGACAGAAAGGTGACGGTGGCGCTGCGCATGAGCACGAACGGCAGAAGCCCCACGCCATAGGCCATGAGCGTCGCACCGGCCGCCTCGGCATCGGCGGCGGTGAAGGCGCCGCGGCCGAACAGCGCGCGCATGATCAGTTCGGGCACCAAGAGAAAGGCGACCAGGCAGGGAACGCAAAGCAGGAGCGTGAGTTCGACGGCCCGGTTCTGCGCGTGCCGCGCGCCGGTCTCGTCGCCGGCGGTGATGCGGCGGGCCATCTCCGGCAGCAACACGGTCCCCGCGGCAATGCCGATGACGCCCACCGGGAGCTGGTTGATGCGGTCCGCGTAGTACAGCGCCGACAGCGCCCCGGCCGCGAGGAAGCTTGCAATGATGGTGTCGGCGAAGAGAGCGATCTGCGTTTCCGCCGAACCGATGGTCGCCGGCCCGAAACGCTTGAGGAACTGTGTCACCTCGACGTCGAAGCGCGGCCAGCGCAGCCGCGGCACGACGCCCTGCCGTGCGGCATCGCCCGCGACCAGCAGCACCTCGAGCACGCCTGCGATCAGCACGCCCCAGGCCGCCGCGTGGCCCGCGGTCGGAAAGAAGGCGGAAAGCGCGAGCGCCATGATCATCGACAGATTGAGCAGGATCGGTGCCGCGGCCGCCGAGGCGAAACGATCGAGCGCATTGAGAATGCCGCCGTAAAGCGTGACGAGGCTAACCAGCAAGAGGTAGGGAAAGGTGATCCGGGTCAGCTCCACGGCCAGCCCATAGCGGCCGGGATCGCCGGCAAATCCCGGCGCCAGCAGGTCGATGACGGTCGGTGTGAACAGCAGCGCCACTGCAAGCAGCACGACCTGCACCGCCAGCAGCAGCGTGAACACCCGATCGGCGAAGACACCCGCGGCCTCGGCGCCGGCCGTGCCGCGCACCCGCGCATAGGCCGGAACGAATGCGGCATTGAAGGCGCCCTCGGCGAAGATCGCGCGGAAGTGGTTCGGCAGCCGCAAGGCAACGAAAAAGGCGTCGGCCGCGGGTCCCGCTCCCAGCACGGCGGCGAGGACAATGTCGCGCGCAAATCCGGTGACGCGCGACAGAAGCGTCATGCCGCCCACGGTGAGGATGCGATCGATCATGGAAAGGTCCGGAGCAGGCCCGGGCTCGAGGCGCCGATTCGCGCGGTCGTCAACAGTCTGGCTATCGCCGCGGCTTTTTGGAATAGTGCCGGCGGATGACCCGCATCGTTCCGATCCTGTTGGCCGGAGGGACCGGCACTCGGCTCTGGCCGGTGTCGCGCGATGCCCTGCCGAAGCAATTCCTGCCGTTGGTCGGCGAACGGACCACCTACCAGGAGACGCTGATGCGGGTGGCGGATCGCGAGCTGTTCGCTGCGCCGATCGTCATCACCGGCAGCGATTTCCGCTTCTTCGCCCGCCGCCAGGCGGAGGACATCGGGATCGAGGCCACGGTGGTGATCGAGCCGATGCGCCGCGATTCGGGGCCCGCGGTCGCGGCCGCCGCGGCGCTGGTGCGCAGCCAGAATCCCGAGGCCGTGGTGTTGGCGCTTGCGGCCGACCACGTGATCCTCGACGTTGAGGAATTCCGAGCCGCATGCGTTGCCGGGCTCGCCGCGGCGCAGGCCGGCCAGATCGTCACATTCGGCATCATGCCGACCGCGCCGAAGACGAGCTACGGTTACATTCGGCGCGGGGCGCAGCTTGGACCGACCGAGGTGCACGCCGTTGCCGCCTTCGTCGAGAAGCCGGACGCGGAGACGGCAGCACGCTACGTGGCCGAGGGCTACCTGTGGAACTCGGGCAATTTCCTGTTCCGTGCCGACGTGCTCATGAGCGAGCTTGCCCGCTACGAGCCGGCCATGGCGGCGGCAGCCGAGGCGGCCGTATCCGGCGCCGTGAGCGATCTCGGTTTCCTGCGGCTCGAACCGGCCGCCTTCTCGGCCGCTCCGCAGAAGTCGATTGACTATGCGGTGATGGAGAAGACCGACCGCGCCGCGGTCGTGACCGGCAACTTCCGCTGGTCGGACATCGGCTCCTGGGACGCGATCTTCGACATCGCCGAGCGCGACCGGCTGGGCAATGCCGTGCATGGCGAGGTGGTGACGACGGACTCCCAGAATTGCGTGATCCATTCGCAGGACCGGCTGACCGCGGTGCTGGGCGCCAAGGATCTGGTCGTGGTCTCGACCCCCGACGCCGTGCTGGTGGTGCCGCGCGAGCGCGCGCAGGAGGTGCGCGATCTCGTGAGCAGGCTCAAGAGCGCGCGCCGGCCGGAAGCCACCGATCATCGTCGCGTGCACCGGCCTTGGGGCTTCTACGATTCAATCGATGCTGGCGAGCGATTTCAGGTCAAGCGCATCGTGGTGCGTCCGGGCGGCACGCTGTCGCTGCAGAAGCACCATCATCGCGCGGAGCACTGGGTGGTGGTGCGCGGCACCGCCGAGGTGACGATCGGTACCGAAACGAAGTCGGTGCATGAGAACGAATCGACCTATATCCCGATCGGAGCCGTGCACCGTCTCGCCAATCCCGGCAAGATTCCGCTCGAACTGATCGAGGTGCAGACCGGAAGCTACCTCGGCGAGGACGACATCGTCCGGCTCGACGACGTCTATAAGCGAACCTGACGCCGCGGAAACAGCGTCCTGCCGTCATTGCGCCGCCGGGGCGGCCGCGTCGGCAGCCCAGTCGAACGGGGTGTAGGCCTGCAATTCGCACTGGTCGATCAGCACCGACACCCGCGAGTCGACGATGCGGTTGCGCTGTATAAACACCGCGAAGTACTGCGGCAGCGGCTGACGCTCGGTCTTCAGGCAGGCAAGCCACGACTCGCCCTTGAGCGAGCTGACGCGCCGCACCTCGGAAATCTGCATGGGGCCGAGGCGGGCGGGATCCGCAACGACGCTTTCGATGCCGAGCGCAATGATCCGGCGATGCGCAGGCTGCGGTCCGGCAACCTGCTCGGGCGGCGAGAACGTCAGAAACTCCGACACCGAGCACGCGCTCGTGAGTGAGGCCGCCAGCGCCAGCAGCGCGACGCTTCGCCCGCGCGCCGGGCCAAAGCACGCGCAAAGGCGTGGTCCGCGCGGACGCATCAGGGCTTGAGCGCGGCGCGGACCGCCTCGATCACGCGATCCTGCGTGTCTGCATCAAGATAAGCATGCATCGGCAGACTGATCACTTCGGCGACCAACCGATCAGTCACGGGGATTCCGTTGTCGGCCACCGGAAAGTCGCGGTAGGCCTGCATCCGATGCAGCGGCGTGGGATAATAGATGGCGGTCGGAATGCCCTGCGCCTTCAGCGCAGCGGCGAGGGGGGCCCGCGCGCTCGGTTGCACGCGAATGGTGTACTGCGCCCACACCGAGGAAAGGCCGGCGGGTACCGCGGGAACCCTCACCACCTCACGCAGGCCTTCGGCATAGCGTCGCGCGATGCGCTCGCGCGCCTCGATCTCCTCAGAGAAGATCTTCAGCTTTTCGATCAGCACGGCCGCCTGGATCGTGTCGAGCCGGCTGGTCATGCCGATGCGAACGTTGTCGTACTTGTCGCTGCCCTGGCCATGCACGCGCAGGCTGCGCAGCAGGGTGGCAAGGTCGGCGTCGTCGGTCAGAACCGCCCCGCCATCGCCGTAGCATCCGAGCGGCTTGGCGGGAAAGAAGCTGGTGGCCGTTGCCGGCGCGAGCGTGCCGATCTTGCGGCCGTGATAGCCGGCGCCGAACGCCTGTGCGGCATCGTCGAGCACGAACAGGTTCTCGGTCCTGGCCAACGCGGCGATCGCGTCGTGCTCGGCCGGAAGGCCGAACAGGTCAACCGGGATCACGGCCTTCGGCACGAGCCCCCTGCGGCGCGCCGTCTGCACCGCACGCGCGACGCTCGCCGGGTCGAGATTGAAGGTGTCCGGATCGACGTCGGCGAACACCGGCGTGGCTCCCACGAGCACGACCACCTCGGCCGTGGCGCAGAAGGTGAAGGCCGGGCAGATCACGGCATCGCCGCGGCCGATGCCCTTGGCCATCAGCACAAGCATCAGCGCGTCGGTGCCGCTCGCGCAACTGACCGCGTAACGGGCGCCGCAGGAGGCGGCGAGCTCGGCCTCGAAAGCCGCCACCTCCGGACCCTGGATGAACTGGCAATGGGCGGTCACGCGCGCGATGGCATCGTCCACCGCGCGGCCGAGCCTGCGCCGCTGAGCGGCGATGTCGATGAATGGAATCGGCCGGTTGGAAGCGGGCAGGTTCATCGTGCCGCGGCTTGCGTCCAATCGTGCTGCAATGTCAACCGGCAACACGCCGGGGCTCGATCGGCTGCGCCGCGCTCACGGCGGCCGGTCGGCCTTCCAGGCAACGGATCGCAACTTCCAGGCTCGCCACCCCCTCCTCGCCGGTCACGGCGGGCGGCTTGCCGTCGCGCACGGCGGCGATGAAGGCGATCAGCTCGGAGCGCAACGGCTCGTCGTGGCCCACCGAGACATGCCGCATGGAATAGGCGCCGTCAGGCTGAAATCCGAAACACTCGGTGACCTGGCGCGTCAACAGATCGCCGGTCACGTATTTGCGGCGTGTGGCAACGGTGACGTTGCGCGCCTTGAACGGCGTGAGCCAGTTGGTGTTGATGTGGGCCAGCACGCCCGAGGCGGTGCGGAACTGCAGCAGTGCAATATCTTCGCGCTCGGCCACGGCGCTGGACAGTTGCGGCTGGATTTCGACGATGGCGGAATCCGTGAACCAGCGGATCAGATCGATGTCGTGCACGGCAAGATCGATGACCACGCCGACGTTCGACATGCGCGGTGGGAACGGTCCGACCCGCGTGATCGCGATCGACAGGATGTCCTCGCCGGCGATCGCCTCCTTGATCGCGATGACCGCGGGATTGAAGCGCTCGACGTGACCGACCATCAGCGTGACGCCGTGGCGGCGCGCCGCCGCGATGATGTCGCGCCCCTCCTCCACGGTGGAGGCGATCGGTTTTTCGACCAGAACGTGAATGCCGCGCTCGATACAGGCGAGCGCGATGGCGTGATGCAGGTGCGTGGGGGCTGCAATCGTGACCGCATCGACCCCAAGCCGCAGCAGCGCCTCGAAATCGGCGACGGCGGCACAGCCGAGCGCACGGGTGACGAGGTCGCGCTGCCCGCGATCAGGGTCGGCCACCCCGACCAGGGTGATGCCGGAAAGGCCGGCCAGCACGCGGGCATGGTTGGAGCCCATGGTGCCCACGCCGATGACTCCAAGGCGCAGCGCGGCGCTGCTCTTCACGGCCCGTACCATGGCGCGATGGTTAACCCCCCGATGGTTGCTCGCAATGGCCCCGCGTTCCCCTACCACGCTCTCAAGCGGATGGCGACCACCAGCGGCGACAGTGGACAAACACGTTTTGAGTCAGAGCGTTACAGGCGCCCACTCCGCCCGCAGCTACTCGGCTGCAGCCGCCGGTGCACCCAGATCAAGCGACAGGCCGGCCGCCACCGCATCCTCGCGGAATGCGCGCACGGCGGCAAGCGACAACTCTTCCGCGGTCATGGTGCCAAGCGCGGGCAGTTTCCTGAGCACGTCGGCCGGCGCCGTGATGATGTGGCAGCCCATCGCATCGGCTTCCACGACGTTGAACACCTCCCGCGTGGAGGCCCAGATGATCTCGACGTTGGGCGTGCGGCGGGCACGCAACACGGCCTCGCGCATGATCGGCCGGTAGTCGATGCCGAGATCGCCGAGCCGCCCGGCGAACACCGACACGCAGGCCGGCGCGCCGCCGTCAAGCGCCTCGATCGCCCGGCTTGCCTGCTCGACCGTGAAGATCGCCGTCATGTTGACCTTGACGCCATCGCGCGAGAGCCTGCGCACGGCGTCAAACAGCGGTTCCCCGCGCGTGTTGGTCACCGGCAGTTTCACATAGACCTGCGACCCCCAGGCGGCAATGACGCGCGCCTGCGCCGCCATGTCGGAAATGTCGTCGGAGAACACCTCAAACGAGATGTGCCGATCGGGGACGGCACGCACGAGGTCGCGACCGTAGGCGGCATAGTCCTTCACACCGGCCTTCTTCAGCAGCGACGGGTTGGTGGTAAAGCCCGCGATCCAGGGCTGCCTGGCCATTTCGAGAATTTGCGCCTTGTCGGCGCCGTCCGTGAACAGCTTGACCTTCAGGTCGGACAGACGAGGCATTCGATGCAACCTTTCCAGCCCGGTGCGGTCCTCTCGGCACCACCATAAGACTTTTGCCGGCCGAATTCAGCAGCCGTTTGCGGCGCGATTTTGCTTTTTCGCAGGATTGGTGATTGGTAGCGCAGGGCACGGCGCCCGACTGGCTCAATGCGAAGCTTGGTAATGCGGCGACTGGCCCTGATTGCAGCGAAGGCGACGGTCTCGGCGACACTGCTGTATTTTGCCGTGGCGCGCCTGAACTTCGCTGCCGTCGAGCAGCGTCTGGCCAGGCTGGACCTTGGCTGGCTCGCGGCGGCATTTGCCGTCGGTCTGTTGCAGACCGCACTGGTGGCAATCCGCTGGCGGCGCATTGCGCAGGTCTGCGGCGCAATGATGCCGCCGGCTCAGGCGATCCGCTTTACCTTTATCGCGGCATTCTTCAACCAGGTTCTGCCGTCGACGGTGGGCGGCGATGCGGTGCGAATCTGGCTTCTCGCGCGCAATGGCTCGGGCTGGACCGCGGCGGCCTATTCCGTTCTGCTCGACCGCTTCATCGGCGTAATGATGCTTGCGCTTGCCGTCGCGGGCGGCTTGTTCTGGTCGCTGCGGCTGATCGAGCATCCGATCGGGCGCGGGATGCTGCTTGCGGTCGGCCTTGGCAGCCTTGCCGCGGGTGCGGCATTCCTCGGGCTCGGACACTGGCGCAGGCTTGCGGCGTTCAAGCTTACCGCCCATCTCCTACGCCTCGCCGTGCTGGCGCGCGAAGTCCTGTTCTCGGCCCGCGTGGCACCGGCCGTCGTTGCGCTGTCGCTGTTGGTGCACGGATTGACCGCGGCCATCGCCTGGATGCTGGCGCGCGCGGTGGCAGCACCGTTCGATTTCGGGCTCGCCGTGCTGCTGGTGCTGCCGGTGATGCTGATCGCCACCGTCCCCATCTCGATCGCCGGCTGGGGCGTGCGCGAGACGGCGCTGGTGGTGGCGTTCAGCTATGCGGGGCTCGCCGACAGCGACGGCCTCATCGTGTCGGTCATGCTCGGTCTTGTCATGATCGCCGTGGGCGTGGTCGGCGGCGTTGTGTGGCTGGCCGGCGGCGAGAGGCTGCGGTTGCGAGGCGCGGCCACGACCGAGACGGACGGGCCGCGCGGAGAAAGCGGCTAGCGATGCGCCATGTGGGCGCGACCGCCCGATCCGGCATCCGCAGGAGTCGGTCGCGCGCCGGCGGTCAGCCGTGGTAGGCGCGAAACCACTTCACGAACTCCTTGATTCCGACATCGATCGGCGTGGCGGGCTGAAAGCCGATGGCTTGCGCAAGCGGACCCACATCGGCGCAGGTCACCGGCACGTCGCCAGGCTGCATCGGCGCCATCTCCTTGACCGTGGTGCGGCCGAGCTCCGCTTCGAGCAGCGCGACAATCCTCGGGACCTCCACCGGCGAGCTGTTGCCGATGTTGAAGATGCGCCAGGGCGCGGAGCTTTCGGCGGGCCCGGGCATGCTGCCCGCAGGAAAGGTCCGCGGCTGCGGGATATGATCGATCAGCCGCAGCACCGCTTCGCTTGCATCGTCGATGTAGGTGAAATCGCGCCACATCTTGCCGTTGTTGAACAGCCGGATCGGCCGCCCCGATTGGATGGCGGAGGCGAATACCCACATCGCCATGTCGGGTCGGCCCCACGGCCCGTACACGGTGAAGAAACGCATGCCCGTCGCCGGCAACCGGTAGAGGTGGGCATAGGCGTGCGCCATCAGCTCGTCGGCCCGCTTGGTCGCGCCATAGAGGCTGATCGGATGATCGACATGCTGGTCGGTGGAAAACGGCTGCTGGGTGTTCGCCCCGTAGACCGACGACGAGGAGGCAAAAAGAAGATGCTGGCAGCCGTTGTGCCGGCAGCCCTCCAGCACGTTGAGGAAGCCGACCACATTGGCATCGACATAGGAATGGGGATCGGTCAGCGAGTGGCGCACGCCCGCCTGGGCCGCCAGATGGATCACGACGGGGCCGCGTGTCTCGGCGAAGAGCCGCTCGGTGGCGGCACGGTCGGCAAGATCGAGATGCACGAAACGGAATTCGGCAAAGCGCTCAAGTTCCTTGCGCCGCGCCATCTTCAGCGCCGGATCATAATAGGGACTGAGATTGTCCACGCCGACCACGGCGCGGCCCCTCGTCAGCAGCCGGCGCGCGACGTGGAAGCCGATGAAGCCGGCGGCGCCGGTCACGAGAACAGTGTCGGACATGGGATTGGTCACACCGGCTGAAGACGGTCCAGGCTGTCAGTTCACATTCGCCACAATTCGACGCCAGCGGGCTTCTGCGCGCGATCGAGCCTGCATTTGACGTCCAGCACAATGCCCTCGCCGTTTCGCAACAACCTGGTGATCAGCGGCCAGCCACCCGCCAGATAAGGCTCGTGCGCCACCGCCAGCACGACCGCGTCCGCCGGACGCAAGGCGTTGATATCCACGATGTCGAGGCCGTACTGCTCGCGCGCCTCCTCGCGGTCGGCGAGCGGGTCCGTCACCTGGACGTCGATTCCGAACGAGTCGAGTTCGTCAACGATATCAACCACCTTGGAGTTACGGCAGTCGGGTACGTTTTCCTTGAAGGTGAGACCGAGCACGGTGACCGTTCCGGCCGAGCGGTTGCGGCGCACGAGCCGCCGCACGCATTCGCGCGCCACCTGTTTGCCGACGTCGTCGTTGATGCGCCGGCCCGACAGGATCACCTGCGGATGGTAGCCGGCTTTCTCCGCCCGATAGGTGAGATAATAGGGATCGACGCCGATGCAGTGGCCACCGACGAGGCCGGGCTGGAACGGCAGGAAGTTCCATTTGGTGCGTGCCGCCTCCAGCACATCGCCGGTGTCGATGCCGAGGCGCTGAAAGATCGCCGACAGTTCGTTCATGAAGGCGATGTTGAGGTCGCGCTGCGCGTTCTCGATCACCTTTGCCGCCTCGGCCACTTTGATCGATGGCGCACGATGGATGCCGGCCTTGACCACCGATCCGTAGACGTCCGCAATGATGTCGAGCGTGCGGGCGTCCTGACCCGAGACCACCTTCGTGATGGCCTCAAACCGGTGCTCCTGATCGCCGGGATTGATCCGTTCGGGCGAATAACCGACGGTGAAATCGGTGCCGGCAGCCAGGCCGGAAACCTGTTGCAGCACGGGCACGCAATCTTCCTCGATGCACCCCGGATAGACCGTCGACTCGAACACGACGATGCCGCCGGGCGACAGCGCGCCGCCAACCAAGCGGCAGGCCGACAGCAGCGGACCGAGATCGGGGCGATTGGCGTTGTCGATCGGCGTCGGAACCGTGACGATGAAGAAATCAGACCCGGCAAGGTCCTTGCAATCGTCGGTCAGACGCAGGCCGATGCGGCGGATCTCCTTCGGATCGATCTCGCGCGTGCGCTCGACGCCTTCGCGCAGTTCCGCGATGCGCCTGCTGCTGATATCGAACCCCACGACCGGCGCGCCCGACCGCGCAAATGCCACCGCCACCGGCAGACCGACATAACCCAGCCCGATGACGGCGATCCGGCGTCCATGCGACACGCTCTACCCCTCCCCGTTCAAGCACCAATAAGCCATGTCCGCCGCACATTGCAACGGCGAACGCCCAAGCTGAGAGCGCCGGGGAATCGAACTCATCAAGGGCTCGCATCGACTGCGGCCGCCGCAGGCTCGATGATCGATTGGATCGGAATGTCGCCGGCCGCCCGAACACCGCCATAGAGATTGAGATAGCGGGTCACGCAGGCGGCAAGCGAGAAATGCTGCTCGACGCGCTGACGCGCGGCGGCGCCAAGTCGTGCCCTCAACTCCCGATCGGCATGGAGCCGAAGGATCGCCGCACCGAGCGCCGCGGGATCGCCCGGCGGCACCAGTATTCCCGAGACGCCGTCGTCGATCGCGTCGAGATTTCCGCCCACGCGTGTGGCGATCACCGCAAGCCCGCGTGCCATCTTCTCAAGCAGGCTGTTGGAAAAACCTTCCTGATGCGACGGCAGCACCGCCACATCGGCGGCATCGAGCAGGTCCGCCGCATTGGGCCGTACGTTCAGCCACAGCATGTTGTCATCGATGCCGAGCGACAGCGCTTGCCGGCGCAACGCGGTGGCGGCCCCCATGTCGCGACCGGTCAAGATCAGGCGCCAGCACCGTTCAAGCCTTCCCGCTATCCCTGCGAGCGCGGCTAACAGGTCCGCGTGACCCTTGTAGACGGCGAGATTGGCAATAACGGCCAAGGCGAATGCGTCCGTTGGAATCCCAAGCTCGCGGCGCAACCCCTGCTGCTTTTCCGGGCTCACTGCGGGCGGTATCTCGATGCCGTTGTGAATGACGCCCACCTTGCGGCGGTCGCCGCTTTCGGCGGCCAGTTCGTCCGCAACAGCCGTAGAGTTGGCGAGCAGCGCCCGTGTCGCCCGGTGCAATCGCCGCTCGACCCAGCCGAGGACCGGATGCTTGCGCTGGTAATCCGACAGCGATCGGCGGCTCATGATCCGGATTGCCGGCGGCGATCCGGCTGTCGCCAGCGACCCGACAAGGTATGGACGTGGCAGAAAGTAATGCACCACGTCCGGTCGCAAGCGATCGAGCGACTGTCGCAGCAGCAGGCCCGCGCGCAACAGCGAACGCCCCGCGTCCGGGCCCAGGACGGGCACTCCGGCGCCGACGAGCGCCGCTTCGAGCGCTCCGCCCCGCTCCAGAACAAAGATCGAAACGTCCAGCCCACGCTGCCGCAGCAGGGGCAACACGCGCGCCAGGTGGGTCTCGGTCCCGCCGATATCCAGGCGTTCCGAGACCACCAAGACGCGCGGCAGCGTTTGGCTTCGCTGAAGGTTCAACGCTGGCACCCGGCGGACTGAATCTCGGGCTGATGCTTGTCGGCCCAGCGCTGGCGCCAGGCCTCGAACATCAAAATGGTCCACAGCGCGTAGGCCCAGTTGCGACGGCCCTCAACGTGCTCGGCCCACAGCCGCCGCACCGCCACCGTGTCAAGGTAACCGCCGCCGAGCCGCGTCGAGTGCACGAGCCCCTCGGCCCAATCCCGCAGCGGGCCGCGCAGCCAGGACGCCAACGGCACGCCAAAACCCATCTTCGGCCGATCGATCAGGTGGCGTGGGACATAGCGATCAAGCACGCGGCGCAGCAGCCACTTGCTCTCATTGCCACGCACGCGCAGCCGCCTGGGCAGGCGCCAGGCAAACTCGACCACGCGGTGATCGAGCAACGGCGGCCTCACCTCCAGCGAGACGGCCATCGAGGCTCGATCCACCTTCTGCAGGATATCATCGGGTAGATAGGTCGCAGTGTCGAACAACTGCATGCGTTCCAGCAGATTATGGTGTCCTTCGGCATGCGGGAACCGAACGGTGATTGGGTGCTCGCGCAGGCCGCCCGTGAGCGCGGCCGGATCGGGGCATTGGCTGACCAGTCGCAGATAGACGTCGTCGCGGTCGAGCTGCAGCACCTCGCGCAACTTCTGCAACGTCCCGGCTGGCTCGGCCGGACGCAGCGAACGCGGGACCGCGCCGGCGATCCATGTGATCAGCCCCGGCGATACCGCGTTCAATGCCGCCGCCGCAGCCAGGCGCACAGGCTTTGGTATCCGCATCACCGATCCGAGCGCCCCCTCCGTCAATCGATAACGGTTGTAGCCGGCAAACAGCTCGTCGCCGCCGTCCCCGGACAGAGCAACGGTCACGTGCGCGCGCGTCAGGCGTGAAATCGCATGCGTCGGGATCTGCGATGAATCGGCAAACGGCTCGTCATACATGTCGGCAAGCTTCGGCACGATGGCAAGCGCGTCGGCCGCGGTCACCGTCATTTCCTCGTGAATGGTGCCGAGATGGCGGGCCACCGCCCGCGCATAGGGCGCCTCGTCGTAGCCGAAATCGGGAAACCCGACCGAGAAGGTCCGCACTGGGCCGCGTTGCGCCGCAACCATCAGCGCCGCGACCGTGGAGGAATCGATCCCGCCCGACAGAAACGCACCGAGCGGCACGTCCGACATCATCTGGCGGGCGACCGCGTCGGCGAGAAGCGCGTGCAACGCGGCCTCCGCCTCCTCGTCCGATCCGGTAAAGGGATCGGCCATGGCGGCGCGCGACACCTCGGCCAAGTCCCAATACCGGCGGCGACGGATCGCCCCTGGCCGAGCGATCGAGACGATCTCGCCCGGCATCACCTTCCGCACGTGACGGAAGATCGTGTGCGGAGCGGGCACGTAGCCAAAGCGCAGGAAGCTCGCCACAGAGGCGGGCTCGAGATCGAAGGCGAGGCCGGCGGCACGGAAACTCTTGAGCTCGGAGGCAAAAAAGAGAGCGGATTCGGTTTCCGCATAGAACAACGGCTTGATCCCGAGCCTATCGCGCACGAGGTGCAGCATCCGGGTCGATCGATCCCAGAGCGCAAAGGCGAACATGCCGTTGAGATCGCCGAGCGTGCGGTCGAGACCGCGCCGCGCAATCGATTCGAGGATCACTTCGGTATCGGACGTGCCGCGAAAGACGACGCCGTGCAGACCGGCAGCAAGCTCGGGCGCGTTGTAGACCTCGCCATTGTAGGAGATCGCCCAGCGGCCGTCGGCCGAGATCATCGGCTGCGCGCCGGTCGGCGTGAGATCGATGATGGCGAGACGGCGATGACCGAGCGCGAGGCCGGCTGTGGAATCGATCCAGGCACCGGCGCCGTCCGGCCCGCGGTAGGCGATCGCCTCGGTCATGGCATGCGCCGCGGCCGCGAGTGCATCGCCGCGCCCCTGCAGGGCCGGATCAATCAGGCCGGCGATGCCGCACATGCGCGATCACCCGCGGCAGCATTTGGCCGCGGTCGAGACAATTCGAGATTGCCGGGGAAATCCATTCCGCTGGCTCAAATGAGCGTCAGCACCCGGCGACCTGAGACATGTTCGATGCACGCAGCAGGGCAATGGTCCCGCCGATGCCGCGCGCGATGTCGCCGGAAAATTCAAAACCGCGATCGCGGAACCGCCGGGCCGAGACCTCGTAGGAGAGCTGGTTCATGATCGGGCTGTCGACGAAAGACAATCGCAGGTCGGGGACGAACCCGCGGATGGTCTCGACGATGTCCCGCACCGTGGCGTTCCGCGTGAGTACGTTGTAGACGCGGCCGTCAAACAGGTCGCTGCGGACGATGAACGACAAGGCGCGCACGGCGTCGGTGAGATCCAGATAGGGGCGTTTCTGCTCGTAGGCGGTGCGCCAGATGGTGAGCGGCTGCCCCATCACCGCCTGCCAGCAGAACTTGTTGACAGCTGTATGGAACCGCATCCCGGGCGAAGGACCGAAGATCGTGCCGAAACGACAGACCACGGCCCGTAGCCGGTTTCCGGCGAGCGAGCGCACCAGCGCCTCCTCCTTCAGCTTGGTCTCGGCGTAGGGGCTTTGCGGCTTGAGCTCATCAAGCGAACAATCCTCGGTCACGGTGTCGCCTTGCGTGCCATAGACGCTGGTGGACGACAGATGAACGAGCCTGCACCCGACATCGCCGCAGGCCTCGGCCACGCGTTGGGTTGCGCCGAAATTGTTGGCTTCGACCGCAGCCGCCCGATCGAAACTGCCCGCTGCGTCGGTAATGGCGGCGAGATGGATCACCGCATACGCACCCTCGAACAGAGGATGCAAGTCGATATTGCGCACATCCGCCTCGACAAAGCGGTAGCGCCCGATCGCCGGCAAGTCGAACAACGACGCATAGCGTTGCGTCATCATGTTGTCGATCATGACAACCTCGGCGCCGGGGAATCGTGCCGGAAGTTCCCGAATGAGCGCCGAGCCGATATGCCCCAGCGCGCCCGTGACGACGATTTTCATTGCTGCGCCGCCCTTCGCATGGCGAGAAACTCGTCGTAATCCCGGATGTAGTCTTCCGGCTCATAACGTCGGTCGCACAAGGCGAGCAGCACCGATCCCTGCTGGCGCACGATCACCGTGGTCCAGATGGTCGGCGGCATGAGCGCGCCAAGATCGCCGCGGTCCAGTGTAATGGTCCGCTCGCTCGTGCCGTCGTCGCACACGATGTCGATTTTTCCATGGACGCAGACGATCAACTGCGAGCACAGCCGGTGCGCGTGCTTGCTGCGCACGGCGCCGGCCGGTGCCGTGATGGTGAAGATGCGGGGAATGAGGAACGGAACGTGCGGTGCCTCGGCCACGACCAGGGCACCGTCCTCCCGTACATGCCGCGGCAAATCGATCAGCCGGATGTCGGAAATCCGGTACCAGGTGATTGCTGCAGCGTTTGGCGTCGCATTCATTAAAGCCTCTCCGATAGCTCCGTCTGCCCGACGGCGCGGACAAGATAGTCGCGAACCCCTTCTGCCAAAGCGATCCGCGGCCGCCAGCCGGTCAATTCCTGATACCGACGTGAATTGCCGATGAAGTTGCGCCGCTCGATGGGGTGCAGATCGGCGGGCTCAGGCACATGGCGGATTTCCGGCATTCGGCCGGTGGCGCGTTGCGCCTCTTCGGCGACCAACCGAAACGTTTCGGCGAGGCTTGTGCCGCGGCCCGAGGCGATCACATAGGATCGACCGTCGCTCACACGCTCGCAGTTGAGCGCCGCGCAGATCGCCTCCACCACGTCATCCACGTGAATGAAATCACGAACACCCGCTCCGTCACCGTAAAGCGTCAACGGTTGACCGGCGACGGCGCGCTCCATCATGGTGTTGAGGATGCCTCGATTGCGATTGATCGACACCCCGCCAAACCCGTAGACGTTGGCAAGCCGCAGACTCACAGCCCGCAACACGCCCCGCTCGGTGGCCTCGCGCAGCAACACCTCGCAGGCCAGCTTGTGGCGGTCGTAGGTCGTGCAGGGACGATCGGGGGTCGATTCGTCGACCGGATTGGCATGCGTGGCACCCACGATCGTGACCGTGCTGGCAAATATGATCAGCGGCCCGCCGGCCGTCTCCGCCGCCCGCACCAGCGCGCGCACAGGCTCGACATTGATGGCGTCGTCGCCCACGGGATCGGCCTCCGCCGCCTTCAGATCGCTGCGCCACGACAGATGTACGAGGGCATCTGCGCGGGCGAGCAGCTCGATCCAGGCCCGCTCCTGCCGCAGGTCGGCAGTCACGTGCACGATCGTCGCGCGCGCATCCGGCGGCAACGCCGGTTGCGCGGCCGAGCGCGACACCAAGCACAGTGGCTGGGGCGCGCGCGCAAACCGGCGCGTCAGCGCCGTGCCGATGTAGCCGCGCGCGCCGGTGATGACGATGCGGCGCCGCTCTGCCGTGCCCCCCGCAATCATGGCGCGCGGTACAAGGCGTGATGATAGTAGGGAAACATCGCGGCCGGCCGCTCGGCGAGAAGCGACCAGGCCAGCCCCGGACGATAGGCTTCGAGGTAGGTCCGGCGCGCCGCGCCCAACGCGCGGTCATCGAAAATGTCGATCACGTCCCGGCAGTAACCCAGTGCGAAGGCGTCGTGAAGTTCGGCCGGGTCGCGAACCTCGATCCCGATGCAGGCGGGATGATATTTCGCCACCGGGTTCTTGACATAGAGGTGCCGGCAACCGCGCACGATGCCGTCCATGTAGGCATCGATCGTGGCCGGCGGCATCTCCTGGAAGCTGTCGATGTTTATCGCGAGGTCCGCGCTGCAACCGTGCCAGCCGGCAACGTCGTCTGCGGCAACGAAACGGATTTTGGGCCAATGCTGCGGCACCGCTTCGGCCAACACGCGGCGACTGAGCGCAAGCACGTTCTCGAGGTCGACGATCGTGTACTGCTCGATGCTGTCGCCCGTAAGCGCCAGCAGCGTATGACACGTGCGTCCGAAGCCGGCGCCGATTTCGATCACGGAGCGCACCGATTTCATTGCGAGTGCGGCTTCGAGGAACAGGTACTCCTCCAGCGCCAAAAGATAATCGATGTTGACGGCGCATCCCTGCACCGTGACGGATACGGGCGAGCCGATATCGACCCGTCCCAATGCGCGGTAGAGTTTGAAGAATCGTTCCGGCTGACGTTCCGCCGCCGCATACAGCATGAACTTGAAATAGCGCATGCTGCGGTCGAACGGGTCCCATGAGCCCAGACGGCGGTTGGCGCCGCCGGGTCGCCGAAAGTTATTGACGAAATCCTCGTCGACGTTCGCAAACAGGGTGCGCGACAGCGAATCCCAGAGTTCGGACATCTCAACCGGCATGGCTGACTGTCAACGCGTTCGCAGGCGAAAGAGGAGATGGGAGCTGTGCGCGATGCGCCGCTCGGGCGGCAGATTGTGCATCGGCAGCGGGCCGTAGGCGCCGAGAATGCGGGCATCGCATGGGCAGCGCATTGACAGCACGTAGCCGTGTCGTTCCACCTCGGCGATGAATTCGTCCTGATTGAACATCCAATGCCGAATGCGGCTCCCGTAATAGCTCTGAAGCGTGACGTAGCTTGGAAAGGGTCCGACGAAAGCATCGGAGAAGGCGATTTGCGACGCCCCATAGCCCGCAAGCCGGCCGATGACGGAACGCCAATCCTCGACATACTGGATTGTGCTTGCCGTGTGCACGTGGTCGTAGCCACCGCCAGCCGGCCATTGTGCGTGAAACTGCGGACCCGGCCTGCCGGCAAACAAGGCGCGGCCGACTTCGCAGATCGGTTCGAGATCGAGCACGTCATATTCGATGCGCGCAAGCGCATCCGGCACCGCAGCCGTCAACAGCATGTATCCGGTTCCGGCGCCCCCGCCGAAGTCCAGGATACGGACGCTGGCACGTCCGTCGAGCAGCATGGCCGCGATCACGGGCAAGAGCGCGTTGCGTTGCCGCAGCGAATAGTCGAGCGGCCCGCCCGCGGCGATCTGCGTCAACACATCATGAGCAGCCTTCACGGCGCGCTCTTGCGCAATCGCGCCTTGGAATCCGGGGCCTTCCGCGGGCGCTGCGGCAAACGACGGATAGATTCCCTCCCAGACCGCGAAATCGCAGCCCGCGTTTATGTCGTGCCGGGCGGCATCGTCGCCCAAGTTGACCTCCGAAATCAGACCGTCACGATACGGCGCAGTCGGTCGCGGATGGCGGCATCGCTCCAATTCCCGCTCCCGGCAGGGACCATGGTGGATACGAGCGGCTCGATGAACCGAACAAACTCGCGACCGCAGAGCACGTCCTCGATGGCGGCAAGCTCATTGCGGAATCGGGCCAGGTACTCCTCGGAGGCGCCGTCGGTGGCAAGCTGGCGGAACAGTCCGGCGCGCTCGCGTCCGGCGGAGAAGCGCCGGCGATGCTTGAGCCAGTTCACCAGCGCCGGCGTGTGCTCCCGCATCCACTGCTTGAGGCTCTGTAGCGAGCCGTAGTTGACCTGCAGGAATTCACGCAGCCATTGCGCGCAGATGTCCCGCAGCTCCTCGGCGATCGGAGCGGCGGGAACCCCGTCGCTGCGCGCGGCGACCTGCGCGATGCGCTCGATCATCGCGTGAAAGTCGCTGGTAAAGCGGCTTCGCAGCAGATGATCCACCCAGTCCTTCCTGAAGGAGGACCGCTGCGAGGTGCCGTATTGGCGCAGGTACGCGATGGTCGTGCCGTCGGATCGCGCCTTGCCCAGCGTCAGCGTGCGCATGGCGCAGAACAGTTCGTAAAGCTGCAGGTCGCTGAAATCGATCTCGACGACTTCGCTAAAGATCGTGGCAAGCGCCGGCTGCCGGAACACCGCGTAAAAGCTCCACCAGTTGCGCGAGCCGCGGCGCAGGCGTGCGGCCACGGTTTCATCACCATAATCCTCGGAACGGTCGAACGGCGTATAGCGGTAGGCGTAGCGGTTGGGACGGCCGACCAGTCCGCCGAGCGGATCATTCAGCCCGGCAAAAACGGAAAAACCGGCGAGGCCCCCGCCGCAGCAGACATAGTCCGGGTGGCTGTCCAAGAAGCGGAGGCTCGCGTCGATGCCCGCCTGCGCGGGAAAGTCGTCGTTGTCGGCCAGCATGACATAGGGCGAGCGCACGCGACCGATCGCATCCGACAGCTTCGCGTAATAGCGGCTGAAATTCGAGTCATCGGGATAACGCAGGTATTCGAGTTCGAGCGCCGGGAACAGATCGCGAGCACGATCCAGCATTTCGGCAAGCGGCGGATGCACCTGACCGTCGGCGATCAGGATGCGGTAAGGCAGCTTCGCCCGGTTGGCATGCCAAAGAAAGCGGAGCGTGAACAGCTCGCGACCCTTGAGCGGCAGCACGATGGTGAGACGCGGTGTCACCGGTAACCGTAAAAATCGCGAATCGAGGCGATCACGAAATCCACGTCGGTTTCGGCAAGTTCGGGATACAGCGGCAGCGTCAGGATACGCCGCACGAGCTGTTCGGTCGCAGGCAGCCCTCCGGCCGATACTGCAACGCGCTGTGCGTAGCCGTCCTGGACATGCACCGGCTCCGGATAGTGGACCGCGCAGCCGATGCCGCAGGCGCGCAAGTGCGCCATCAGCGCGTCGCGCTCCTCGCACGCGATCACATAGAGATGATAGACATGCGAGGCCCCATCGCACACCGCAGGCGGCGTCACGGGAAGGCCGGCAAGCCCTGCATCATAACGCCGAGCAAGCGCGCCGCGGCGTGCATTGTCGCGATCGAGCGCCGGCAGCTTGGCGCCGAGAACGGCCGCCTGCAGCGGATCGAGCCGCGAATTGACGCCGATCTCACGGGCCTTGCGGGTGGCATCCCAGCCGTATTGCCGAAGCCTTGCCACGCGTTCGGCCACTGCACGATCGCGGGTGACCACAGCACCACCGTCACCGAGCGCGCCGAGGTTCTTGGTCGGATAGAAGCTGAAGCAGCCGATATCGCCGAGGCTGCCGACGGACCGTCCGCGATGGCGCGCGCCCGCCGCCTGCGCGCAATCCTCGATCACGCGCAGGCCGTGGCGGCGGGCCACGGCAATGATTGCATCCATGTCGGCCGCCTGCCCGTAGAGGTGCACCGGCACGATCGCCCTGGTGCGGCTCGTCAATGCGCCTTCGATTGCAGCCGGATCCACGGTGTAACGGACGGCATCGACATCGACGAGGACCGGCGTGGCGCCGGTCGCCAGGATCGCTGCCACGGTCGCCACCGCGGTATGCGAGACCGTAACGACCTCGTCGCCGGGGCCGATGTCGAGCGCGCGCAACGCCAGGATCAGGGCATCCGTGCCACTGCCCACACCGACCGCATGGGTCGTATCGCAATAGGCGGCAAACGCCCGCTCGAAGCGCTCCAGCTCCTCCCCCAGCACGTAGCTGCCGCTGGCCAGCACGCGCGCAATCGCCTCCTGGATGGCTCCTTCGTGCGCACGGTACTGCGCAAGCGGCGAGGCAAAGGCAATCACGACGAGATCGCGACCTCCGGCACGTAGCTGATCCAGCGTCCACCCGCGGCGACAAAGGCGGTTTCCCGCTCGCGGATCTCGGTGGCGTGATTCCACGCGAACAGCAGCGCGAAGTCGGGGTAACGTCGAACAAACTCGGAATGGGGCCGCACCGGGATGTGCGCGCCGGGCGACAGCTTGCCCTGCTTGATGGGTGTCGTATCGGAAATGAATTCCAGGTGGTCGGTCGTGATCCCGCAGTAGTTCGTCACCGTCGTGCTCTTCGAGGTGGCGCCGTAGCCGACGATTCGCCTGCCGCGTCCGCGCAGCTCCCGGAGCACCTGCATCAGCGCCGCGCGCGAGCGCTCGCAGTTGCGTTTGAACTGCAGATAGCTTGCCGGGTCGTCAAGTCCGAGCGCGCGTTCCTTGGCCAATTGCTCCGCAACCCGCGGCGTCGGCTCGCGCACCCCCTTGTGCGAGACCACGTAGCGCATCGATCCCCCGTGCGTCGCCTGCGGCAGCACGTCGACGAGTTCGAGCTCATGGCGCGCAAACGCGTACGAGATCGAATGGACCGAAAAGATGAAGACATGTTCGTCATAGATCTGATCGTAGGCGGTCTTGCTGATCATATCGCCGAGGTAGGGATCCTCGAACATGAACACCCCGCCCGGACGAAGCAATGTGCGAACGCCTTCGGCCACGCCCGGAAGGTCGGCGATGTGACACATCACATTGGCCGCCAGGATGGCATCGGCTTGGCCATCCTCCGCCGCGATGCCGGCGGCGAGTCCAGGGTCGAAAAACGCACTGACCGTGCGGATGCCCTGTGCGCGCGCTTCATCGGCGACGTTCACCGACGGCTCGACGCCAAGATGACGAATTCCTCGCCTTTGGAAGTGCCGCAGCATGATGCCGTCATTGCTGCCGAGCTCGACCACGAACGGATCAGCGCGATCGGCGAGGACGTCGTCCATGACCGTGCGCGCGAATGCCTCGAAGTGCATCTGCATGTGGCGCGAGGTGCTGGAATAGAAGGCATATTGGCCATGGAACATTCTGGCTGGGTCGGGTTGTTCCACGAGCTGGAACATGCCGCAGCGATCGCAGAATGCCGGCGCAAGCTCGAAGAAATATTCGTCGGCCGTCTGCGCTTCGGTCAGAAAGCCGTTGGCGATCGGCATACGCCCAAACGACATGAACGGCGCAATCGGCGCCGCGCAGATGCGACAGTGGGAGGTGCGGTGGCTGCTCATGCTGCTTGCACCGGTCGTCAATACTGCGCGGCCGCGGCGACCGCAGGGTTCCTGCGCGCCTCGAGTTCCGCAAGCAGGCCCTCCGCCACCGCGTCAGCCGAGTCGCGGCTGAGCGCGGCGGGCACGCGGGCCCGCAGATAGGCCAGGAAGAAGCGGTCGATCCACTCGCCGCGCGCGGCGTTGCTCCGGTATTCGCCGTCGATCAGGATGCGCTTGAGCGCCTGCGCCAGCTCGGGCCAGTTCTTCGGGCGATAGACCACGTCGGCGAAGTCATAATAACAGTTGCCGAGCACGATCACCGGCCGGTCCAGCGCCATGGCCTCGAGCCCGACCGTGCTGGTAATCGTCACCACGGCCTCGCATCGGCGGATGATCTCCTTCGCATCGGCGTCGCAGAAACGCACGTTTGGAAAGTGCGCGAGATGCCGATATTGCCAAGCCGCGCGGGCGCCACGGCCGCGCGGATGCTCCTTGACGACGAGCGTGCAACCGAAAGGCAGCGCCTTGGCCAGATTCTCGACCAGCGCGACCTGATTCGCAAAATAGATGCCGCCGACCAGCGTCGTCTGCTCGGGCTGATACTGCATGGGATAGAACACGCTGCGCGGTGGAATAGCGGGCACGCTTGATCCAAGGAGGCGGCGGGAGCGCCAGCGCCGCCAGACACGCAGCATGTTGGCACGCGCCTTGGCCGCCACGTCGATCTTGTAATATTCGATCTCTTTGCGGCGAGCAGTGTTCTCGTGCAGATAGGTCCACAGACGTCGCAGATTGGGCGAGACTGCGGGTACGATGAACGGTCGATTCATGATCGAACGAAATGCACGCGTAATCTCGAAGTCTCGAACGGTCTGCTGAAAGCGCCGGGAACGCTGGCGCTCGTCCTCGCGCAATGGGCGGTGCCCCAGTTCCCGATAGTGCGCTTCCATGCGGGCGTTGTGCATGAATTCGTCGTAGCCGATATAGAAACCGGGCTTGCCGTCCTCCCTGATCCAAGCGTTGGGCGAGAGGACGAGAAGCTGCGCAGCGAACCGGCGCGCAACCTGATGGAAGATGTAGCTCATCAGCGAATCGGCGGCTTGGCAGACGGCCGCCGAATATCGCCCCTCGGAGAAAACCGCTTCGAGGTGCCGGACCAGGCCGACGATCAGAGCCTCGACGTATTCCTGCGACTCCGATCGTTGGCCGAGACCTCCGATCAGAAAGGACGAATCGACAAAGCTGCGTTCCGCAGCAGCAATCGCCCACCAGTTCACGTCGGCATAGTCGCGCGCAAGTCGCAGCGTCTCGGCAGCAAGGTCCGGCGCCGGTGTCCGATCATGGAACCGCTCAAACGACTCGGCAACGTGAACGGCGGGAGCGAGGGCCCGGATCGTTTCGGCGTCGCTCTCGCGCAGGCAAACGACGCTGACGTCAACACGGCGCGCACCGGCCTTCACCAGCGCCGCCGCGATGGCCGCGTTGAACTCGGCCTCCGGCCTGCCGCCCTGCGGGCAAAGGACCAGCAGGCGGTCCCCCGGGCCGTCGGCCCCGCCCGTCGTTGAGGCGGGATGGCCCGGCGCTGCGCCGAGCGCTGGGACGTCGATCGGCACCGACGTCAGCGGCCGTGCTTCAGCCACGTTCGCCGCCCCGTGGCCGGTTGCCGCCCGAATGCCACTTGATCCGTGGCAGCATCACCGAACGATCCACGCGATCGCGGCTCTTGAGCACGGCGTCAAACATGGAATCAACCGTCGCGTCGTCCAGCAGATGTGGCTGCAATCCGAGGTCCATGAGCTTGGTATGCTTCGCATTGTAATAGTGCTCCTCGGCCTCGAGCCGCGGATTTGGCAGGTGAACGACCTTCGCCTCGATCCCGGCACGCTTGGCCGCGGCCCGCACCTTGTCTGCCAGCGTGTTGACCGAGAATTGCTCGGTGAACTGATTGAAGACGCGAAATTCGCCGGGCTGGGCTGGATGATCGACCGCCAGCGCCACGCACTGGATGGTATCGCGGATGTTGAGGAAGCCGCGTGTCTGGCCGCCCTTGCCGTAGACCGTGAGCGGCTCGCCGACAGCAGCCTGGACCAGAAAGCGATTTAGCACAGTGCCGAAGACATCGTCGTAGTGGAACGACGTTCGCAGTTCCGAGTCGAAGTTCGCGTGGTCGGTCTCCAGGCCATAGACCACGCCCTGGTTGAGATCGGTGGCCCGCATCTTCCAGGTGCGGCAGGCGAATTCGATGTTGCCGGAGTCGTGCACTTTCGACAGGTGATAGAAACTGCCCGGGCGCTTGGGGTACAGCACGGTGTCGGTGCGGCCGTTGTGGGTGAGCGTGAGCCAGCCCTCCTCGATGTCGATATTGGGGGTTCCGTATTCGCCCATGGTGCCGAGTTTGACGAGGTGTGCATCCGGGCAGTGGCTCTCCATCGCAAACAGCAGATTCAGCGTGCCGATGATGTTGTTGTGCTGGGTATAGATGGCATTGTTGCGGCTCTGCATGGAATACGGTGCCGAAGGCTGCTCGGCATAGTGCACGACTGCATCGGGCTTGAACTCGGACATCACCCGATAGAGCAGGCGATGATTGAGCAGATCGCAAACGAAGAGCTTGATGTCCCTGCCGGTCTGCTCGCGCCACAGGCGCACCCGCCGGTGCAACGGCACGATCGTCCGCAGCGGCTCGATTCCCTCCTCGAACTCCCACTGACGTTTGGCGAAATTGTCCAGCACCGCAACCTCGTCGCCTCGCGCCGAGAAGTGCAATGCCGTAGGCCAGCCGAGATAACCGTCGCCGCCGAGGACCAGGATGCGCATTGTTGCGTCGTCACTCCCTACGGGTTTGCATGGTTCAAGCCATGTGATCGAGTCCGACGAGACCAGCCGCAATCATCGCCTCGGCGATGCCAATGTCTGACGGCTGATCGAGATCGAAGGCATAGGCTTGCGGAATTGGCCGCGCATAGCTCGGTTTGGCGTAGAACCCCTCGCCCGCGAGCAATGCCTCGGTTCGCACGGCGATGAGATTTCCGAATGCGTAGTGCTTCGGCTTTTGCTGCTTGTTGCGTGCGCGCTCGCGTTCGGCCTCGAACGGAAATTGCACCGCGCCATCGGCGGCGAGCACGCGCTGGTTCCAGCAATGCAGATTGTGCGGCACGGGGCAGACGTTGTGAACCGATCGGGCGTGCGGCCGTTCGCCAAGCAGCGCGAGCAACTCGCGGACCTGCTGCGGCTGCAGAAACGGGCTCGTCGGTTGCAGCAAGACAACCACATGCGGCAGCTCCTCGCCGCGACCGCGCGTCCGTTCGAGCCAGTCCCTGGCGACGTCGTCCACCCTGGCCTCATCCGTCGCCAACGCTGCCGGCCGCATATCCGCCTCGATCTCAAGTTCACGCGCGCGCGCGGCGATCCTTTCGTGGTCGGTCGAACACACCAGGCGTGACAGCGCGCCGCTCGCCCGGGCCGCGCGCACGACATAGTCGAGCAGGGGCCGCCCGGCGAGCGGCAACAGATTCTTCAGTGGAATGCTCTTCGAGCCCCCGCGCGCGGGGACGAGGCCCCAGGCCTTCATGCGCCGCTCACGATCCGTGCCGCCTTCTCGATCACCAGGCGTTCGGTCTCGAACCAGGCATCGAGCGTCGAGCCGCCGATGTGCGGGGTCAGAATGAGGTTGTCGCGCCTGCGCGCCTCCTGCGCGAGACGGCTGTCGCGAAAGGTCAGCGCAAAGTTCGGGTCATATTCGCCCTCGACGGTATCGAGCGCCGCCGCCGCGATGTGGCCGCTCGCCATGAGATCAAGCAGCGCATCGACGTCGAGCAGTTCGCCGCGCGCGGTGTTGATCACCATGGCGCCGCGCGGCAGCGCCTGCAGCACGGTGCGAGAGACAAGCTGGCGCGTCTCCGCCGTGGCCGGCGCATGCAGGCTCAACACGTCGGAGTTGCGGGCCAGATCGAGCAGCGTCGCAAAGCCGCCCGCCACGTGCGGATCGAAATAGCCGACCCGCATTCCCATCGCCTCGGCAATGCGCCCGACCTTGCGGCCGAGCCGCCCGTAACCGACAAGACCAAGCCGCATGCGCGACAACATGCGCGCGGCGCCCCACGGACGACGGTCCCAGGCTCCGTTTGACGCGGCCTGGTGTGCCGCCGGAATGCGGCGCCAAGCCGCGAGCATCAGGCCGATCGTATGTTCGGCCGTCGGCGTAATGGTGTCGAGAAACGCCTGTTCGTCGTGCAGCGCGCATATTGCAATCCCGCGTGCGCGCGCGGCCGTTTCGTCGATGTGCGGGATGCCGGTGGTATTGGAGACAATGGCCTTGAGCTGCCCGCAACGATCCATCTTTGCCCCGTCGACTCGGAAGCCGAGCGGCGCGAACAGGACGTCGGTTCCGGCAAGGATCGGTCCGTCGCTGCGCGGATCGTCGAGTTCGATCACGTCGAACATGCGATCCATCAGCGCACGGTTATCCGGTTGATAGGCCATGATGCGGTAATAGATCGCCTTTGGCTTCGCCATGGCCATCCTCAGTAGGTCATGGCCTTGTCGATCGGCGGCCAGTACGAGGCGAGCACGTCGGCGATCTTCTGTCCGGCGGTCCCGTGGCCGTAGCGATAGTCGGGCGCATAACGGCCATGCGCCATCTGGCAGCGCACGCCCTCGACGATGTCGGGCGCGCGACACGGCACGTCAATGACGTTTCCCGCACGTGCACGATTGTCCTGCCGACTGCCGACGTTGACGGCGGGGGTGCCAAGGAACGCGGCCTCGCGAATTCCGCTCGAGCTGTTGCCCAAGAGGCAGGCCGCAGCACCCAGGGCGGCCCCGTATTCCTCGATCGGCAGTGCGGACACGACCGCAAGCGGTGCGCCCCCCGCCCGCTTCTGAAGCGCCGCCAGGGCCACACCGATCGCATCGGCACCGGCGTCATTGTTCGGCCAGATGACCAGCGCCGGCATGTCGAGTTCCGTCACGGCCTCGGCGATTTCGCGAAATTGCGCCTGCGCTTCCTCGTATTCGGTGACAACCGGATGCTGCGACACCAGGAGGTAGGGCCGATTGAGATCGAGCGCGGTTTCTGCAAGTCGCGTGCGCAGGCGCTCCAAGCCAGATTCGCGTCCCTCCCGCAACATGTCGAAGCTTGGCGAGCCGACTGCTACGACCGACTCCGGCGGTTCGCCCAGCCGCACGATTCGCTCGGCCGCTTCTGCACTCGCCGGAAAATGATAGTGTGCAAGTTTGGTGATGGCATGGCGGATGCGCTCATCGATCGAACCGGACCGCTCGCCTCCCTCCAGGTGCGCAATCCGCACGTTGGCATGGAGCGCCGCCTGCGCCAGCGCGAGTGACTCATAGCGATCGGCGATCACCATCAGCACGTCAGGTCTGAGTGCGTGAAGCATTTCGGTTGCCTTGACAAGGCAGAGCGCGGCCGATGCAGCGATGGCCGCCGGTGTCTCAGAGGCAAGCATGTAGTCAAGCGTCGCCGCAATCGGATAGCCCAAGCCGCGAATCTCATCGACGATTGCCGCTTGGCGATTCATCAGCGCGCCACCGACGACAAGCTGTAGATCGAGCTGCGGATGCGCAGCGATGGCGGCCATGGCGGACTTCATCTTGGCGAAGTTGCCACGCGTCGTCAGCACAATACAGATGCGCCTCACGGTCTCTGAATATCCTCGTCCAGAACCAGCGAGTCGGCGGAAATCGGTCGCAACAGGACACCACCGACAAGGCGATCGATCTGATTGGGCGGCACGCCCTCGCCCGGGCGCTTGGCGAGGAGATCGTCGGCCGTGATCCGATGGCCAGCCGGCAAGTCGCGCGCGGCCACCATCGATTTCAGCGCCCAGGTCATCGCTGGACGCTCGCATGGCGAAGGCTTCTTGCGCCCGTCGCCAATCATCGATTCGATGCGACGAATTTCGGCAACGAACCTTGCGAAGTTGTCCGGCCCGGCCGAGACCTTCCAATCCTGCGCATTGGGAACATCGCGCAGAATGGTGATGTGCTTCTCGATCACCTTGGCGCCGCGCGCGACCGCCGCATATGTAGCCAGAAAGTCCTCGGTGTGATCCGAATAGCCAACCGGCCCGTCGAAGTCCTCGCGCAGCGCATCCATGGCAGCGAGATTGATCTGGTCGGCGGGGGCTGGGTAACTGGTCACGCAATGCAACAGCGCAACGTCGCGACAGCCGCCTCGCGCGCAGGCGGCCAGCGCTTCGCGCACATCGTCGCTGTCATACATGCCGGTGGACACGATCATCGGCCGGCCAAGCCGCGCCAGCGCCTCAAGGAAAGCCGGATTGTTTCGCTCGCCCGACCCAACCTTCACGGCCGGCACGTCGAGTTCGGCAAGCCAGGCGATGCGGCTTTCGTCATGGGCGGTGGACATGAACAGCAGCCCCCTGGCGTCGCAGGCCCGGCGCAGCTCTCTTGCCTGGTCAAGCGTCATGCTGCGCGGACGCAACCGCTCGCGCCAGTCGCTTGCGCGCGCGGCATAGAGCCGCTCGACATCGAAGAATTGCGTCTTGAAGACGTCAGCGCCGGCCTCAGCCGCCATATCCACGAGTTCGAGCGCAAGCTTCATGTCCCCAAAGTGAGACACGCCGGCCTCGGCAATGATCAGCACGGGGGCCTCGCCGCCAACCGGCCGCGCACCAATCTTGAAGCTCCGATTGAACGTCATGCGGTCCTGATCTCCAACTCAGCCGGGCTCACCGACCGCCTGCGCCTGGATCAGGCGGTGGAAGAGCGCCTTCTGCCCGCTCAGCGTCTCCCAGGTGCCCTGTTCGACGATCCGTCCTTCGTCCAGCACGTAGATCAGGTCGGCATGACGAACGGTCGAAAGCCTGTGTGCGACGACAACAATCGACATCGTGCCGCGCAGAGTGCTGAGCACCCCCATGATCTCCTGCTCCGACAGCGAGTCGAGCGCGCTGGTGGCCTCATCCAGAACCAGCAACGCCGGGCAGTGCACCAACGCCCGCGCAAGCGAAATGCGCTGGCGCTGGCCGCCGGAGAGTCTGGCGCCGCGGTCACCAACCACGGTGTCATAGCCCCTCGGCAACGTGGCGATAAAGTTCTCGAGTCCGGCCGCACGCGCCGCCGATTGCACCGCCTCCAGCGATGCATCCGGCCTGTTCCAGCGAATGTTGTTGGCGATCGTATCGTGGAAGAGAAACGTGTCCTGTGATACGTAGCCGAGCTTGCGGCGCCAGACACGCGGGTCGATATCACGCAGGCGCAGATCGCCCACCTTGATCTCCCCGTCGTTTGGCTCGATTAAGCCAATCAACAGATCGATCACCGTGGTCTTGCCGGCGCCCGAGCGCCCGACGAGACCAACAACCTGGCCCGCCGGTATGACGAACGACACCCGGTCAAGGACCGTGGTTTCGCCGTAGCGCAGGGTCACGTCGCATGCCGTGAGGTCGGCGGGGAGTCGCCCGTCGAGATCGAACACTCGCGCATGTTTCACGTGCGCATCCTGCCGGTGCGATGCAAATCGTTCGTGCATCTCTTTCAGGATCGAAAACGACGGAGCGCTGAGGTTGAGAAGGTTGTGGAAGACCTGAACCTGCATCAGCCGTGGCAACAGCCGCGCAACGAGCGCGATCAGCAACAGAAGTTGCGCCGCGCCGACCTGCTCAACGTTTAGCCCGTAGAGCAACGCGCCAAGGACAATCGCGATGGCCCCAAACTCAAACACGCTGCGGATGGTGCTCGGCAGGAAGGCGCCCCAGGTCAGATTGCGGCGCAATCTCTCGATGTGTTCGCCGATCAGTGCCTCGGCTTTCGCTTCGGCGGCGCTCGCCTTGATCAGCTTGATGGCGCCCAGCATTTCGTTCAAGGTCGCCGCCAGACCGGCATTGATGTCCCCAAGCTCGCTGCCGTAGCGGCGGGTCGCATGCCTGATCGGTTGCACCATAATGACCATGACGCCGGCGGCCGCGAGCAGCCACAGCGTCAACCGCCAGGAGACGACGAGCGCAATCGCAAGATAGACACACAAAATCACGCCGGCCACGATCATCTGCACCGCAGCAAAGAAGGCAGCGCCGACGCGCAGGCTCTCGACCAGAACGGAGTTGACCATGTCGCCGGACTTGCGAGACACGAAATACGGCCAGTCCGCCGTCACGAAATCCGAAACAAGTCGCCGCTGCCAAGCCGCGATGTACTTTTTCTGAATATCGAGGAGCAGCCAGTTCTGCATCGTGTAAAGAACGGCGTGAACGAGGAATGAAGCGATCAGGACCGCGGACACGTTCAGCAGCGTAGGTCGAATGCCCAGGCTCTCGAAGACTCCGCGAAATGCCATTCCCAGGATGCCGGTGTCCGGCTGCGCCGATGCGCCGATACCGGCGGCCTCAAGCAGCGGATAGATCAGGGCCATGCTGAGGCCGTCGGTCAGGCCGGCCGCGATCAGCAACAGGAGTAACAGCGGCAGGCGGTGCCGGTTGTGGCCGAACACGTCGCGCAGGATCGGGAGCGCAGCCTTCATGCCGTCCGCACCCCTGCCGTCGGCATACCCGCATCCCGCTCCAGCACTTCGAAATCGCCGTTGCGCCACACCGAACCGGCGAAGCGTCCCTTGGCGATGGCATCGAGGCAGCGCGCGAACTGGGCGCTGCGCGCCGCGAGCGAATGGCGTTCCAACACGAGTTTGCGGCCGGCCGAGGCAATCCGCTGCGCCCGCGCCGGATCGCGTTCGAGCGCTTCAATGACATCGGGCAGTGCCTCCGGTGCCACTTCCAGATAGTTCTCGCCATCGCGGAAGCCGAGATCGGCAAAACCATGCGGGGATACACACAGGAGAACCGCACCGGCCGCAGGAATCTCGAAGAATTTGCGCAGCGGAATGCCGTAGCCTTCCCGGGCGGTGTAGACGAAGCGGGCGTCGATCAAGGTGCCGCGATAGGCGGCATGATAGATCGACAGCGGCAGATAGCGGGAATACACGCGGATGCCGAGACGATTGGCCGCGCGCAGAACGTTGAAGATCGCCTTGGAGGCCGGCCGCAAACTGCGTTTCGCAAGCGCCTTTCGTCCTTCCTTGCGCATCAGATATTCGACGCCGGGAATGGCGACGCGATGGCGACGCTCCGCGAGGGCACGAAACGAGAATTCGCTGTCTGCTACGAAGTGCGGCAGGCTTAATACACGATCCGGATGCCGCGCCAGATAGTCGGCCCATGCCTCGGAGATCATCGCCTTCTTGCGTACGAAGTGATCCTCCCGCCAGGCCCAGTCCGGAATTGCGTCGAGCCTCGGCGCAAACTGCGCACCGGGCGTGATCACATGCGTATCGATCAACTCGAACAGGTCGGTGTGCCGTTTGGTCGTGGCGTAATAGTCGAAATTCAGGAGCGAAAGGAAACGGAAACGGATCGGCAGGTTCCGCAGATTGGCCAGCACATCGCGGAAGAACGGAACGAGCGTCTCGGGCCGCGAGCCGAAGGCGGTGTAGCGCTGCACGTGCCGAGCGTTGTGTTCCAGCAGATCGTCGCTCCACGCCGACCACGGCACCTGCATCCCGAAGATGACCGCGTCATAGGGCCCGTTGCGCTCCGCGTAGGCGCAAATGCCGCCACTCAGCTCGGCATCCGACACATAGCCTGGACCGTAGAATGCGACCTGCGGTGCGGCCGAGGCCACGAGCACCGGCAGCAACGTGCTGGTCGGATTGAGATAGTGATGGTGGGCGTCGACGTAGAGCAGTTTCATGAACGGTCGCGCCTACAGCGGACGTGGGTCGGACGCGAACACCAGACGCACCGCGTCACCCTCGCCCTCCACGTGACCGATCACGACGGCGGGCACGCCGCCGACGATTGCGCGTGACGGCACGTCCTCTCGCACGAAGCTGTTGGCGGCGATGACCGCCATGTCGCCGATGCTGACGCCGCGGCCGATCACGCTCTGGCTGCCGATGTAGACGCGCTCGCCGATCGAAACAGCGCCGACCCGGCGCGGCAACACACCGCCCGATAGCGCCCAGAGCACGGTATCGTGGGTGTAAATGTGCACGCCCGCGGACACCGAGCAGGTCGAGCCGATGGAGATTCCGCCGCCCGATCCGTCAAGCATGACGTAGGGCCCGATCCAGGTCTTCGCCCCCACGCGCACGTCGCCCAGCACACAGGCAGAATCGTAGATCGAAGCCTCCGGTCCGAAGCCGAGGCGCCGCGCGCGCTCCCAGCGGTCGAACAGCCCGTCGGCAAAGGGCAGGCTGCGGCCGAATTTCGTCCGCAGCTCGGCCTCGCGCGCGAGCCTGAGGTCCTGCAACAGGGCTCTGAGCATGTCCGGAGTCATGCCGCCGCAAGCCCTCGAACTCGACCGTCGCCCGACATGAACGTGTGCAGGAATTCTTCGAGATAGAGCATCGACCAGATGAACAGCCGCCGGTTGGCGCGCCCTTCGAGGTGGTCGTTCAAAAGCTCGGTGACCACCGAGCGATCGAGGATGTCGTAAATGCGCGCATTGCGGCCGAGCAGCCGACGGCGGACATAGTCCATCGATTCTCCCCGGAACCAGCTCGCATCCGGCCCTGAAAACCCCTGCTTGACGCCCTCGGCGATATCCTCCGGCACATAGCGCTTCATCAACTTGCGCAGGATGAGTTTGCCGTCACGGGTCTTTTCGAAGTAGCGCGCGGCCTTGGGTGCCGGAACGTTTTCGTCGAGTCGCACGACCTGGGCGAGATTGCCGAGCTTGTGGCGGACCGGGATGCGGCAGGCGAGGTCGACGAGATCGTTGTCGAGCAGGGGCACGCGCGACTCGAGCCCGTGCGCCATGGACAGCTTGTCCTCGATGACCAGCAACCCGTGCAGAAACGTCTTCGCCTCGAAGTACAGCGAGTGATTGACGTAGTGCTCGGGTCCTGTCAGCCGTTGCGGCGGGTCGACAAAGACCGAACGGAAGATGGCGCGGCAGTCGAGGCTTTCGACCTCGTCCCAGATCGGGGCCAGGAGCTTCCTGTACGCGCCGTTCGGCAATAGCCGCTGCCAGAACTGGTAATAATCGTCGATATAGTGATCAAACGTGTCGCCGCCTACCGAGCGCCAGTAGCGCCAGGGGTAGCCGGCAAACAATTCGTCGCCGCCGGAGCCGGATAGCACCACCTTGCCGAACCGCGAGGCGAGCTTGGCGGCGTAGAAGTTCGGATACGACACCCCGACCCGCGGTTCCTCCATGTGCCAGACGAGATCCTCCATCGCCCGTTCCATATCGCCAGCCTTGAGCACCATCTCGTAATGCTCAGTGCCGAACAGGTAGCTCATGCGCTCGGCGGGGCGACGCTCGTCGAACCCGAGTTCCAGTCCGGAGGCAGAGGTCAGGTCGAAGCCGACCGTGAACGAACAAAGATTGGAGATCTGCCTCGCTGCGATGGCGGTCAGCGCCCCCGTGTCCATTCCGCCCGAGAGATAGGAACCGATCGGAACGTCGCTGACGAGCTGACGGTTGACCGCCTTCAGCAAGGCATGATCAAGCGCCTCGACCAGGGCGTCCGGCGGGGCGTTTTCCCCGTCCAAGAACTCGAAATCCCAGTAGCGCCGGGTCTCGACTCCGCCGTCGGCGCGGATTTCAGTGATCGTTCCGGCCGGAAGCAGGCTGACGTTGCGGAACAGTGTGCGTGTGGTGAAGAAATTCTGGAACGTCAGGTACTCGCCCAGCGCCTCGAAATCCATCTCCGCCTTGAGCGCGCCGTGAGCAAGCAGCGCCTTTATCTCCGAGCCGAACACGACGACGTTGTCGCACCGCGCAAGGTAAAGCGGCTTGATGCCGAAGCGGTCGCGGATAAGCAGCAGACGGCGTTCCCGTCGATCCCACAGCGCGCAGGCGAACATTCCGTTGAAACGCTCGACCGCCGCGAGCCCCCACTCCGAGATTGCTTCCACCACCACTTCGGTGTCGGACGCGGAACGGAACGCGCGCCCGCGCGCCTGCAGTTCGGCACGCAGCTCCCGAAAATTGTAGACCTCACCGTTGTAGGAAATGACGAAGCGGCCATCGCTGCTCATCATCGGCTGCGCCGCGGCGGCGGTCAGATCGATGATTGCGAGCCGCCGGTGACCAAGCGCGAGCGGGCCATCGACCCAGGTCCCCGCACCATCTGGGCCGCGGTGGACCACCGCCCGGCTCATGCGCTCGACCACACGCACCGCCGCCGGGGTAGCGTCGAGATTCAGGTATCCAACCACTCCGCACATGATGGCTGCCGGGTCCGCCGTCGTCAGGCCGACGCGCGCTTTTGCGCAATGATGGTCATGCCGGCTTCTTCGACCCGTTCGCGCTCGATGACGAGCGACAGGCGCGCGCACCAGGCGCGCACCTCCTCGAGCGAATGCCGGTGCGCGTTCTTGGGTGCGTACCAATCGAAGTTGAAATTGTTCATTTCCTGGAGACTGAGCTCGGGGCGGTAGAACGCCTTGAAGACATGCCAGTAGAACAGGCGCTGCAGATCGATGCGGCCGGCCGGAATTTCGAGCAGGTCGATCGGCTCGGGCACATCGATCTGGAGGTTGAGATCGCCCAGCGCCTTGCCAAGCTTGGTCAAGGGCATCAGCGCCTGCCAGCCTTCGTCCGGGGTCATGGCCTGCAGCTTCTCGCGGATGTAGTCGTCGGTGAATTCCCGGATCGGTCCCTTGCGCCGGTAGACGTAGAACATGATTCGTCCGCCCGGCTTCAGATGCCGATAGACCCGCGCAAGCGCCCGCTCGGTATCATCGGTATGATGCAGCACGCCTTCCGAGAAGACGAAATCGACCGCGTTCTCCGGCAGCGGCAGATCGTTGAGATCGGCCTGCAGAAATGCTCCCGGCAGTCCATGCTCGGCAAAGCGCGTCCTTGCCACATCGACGGCGTCGGAAAGATCGACACCGAGATAGCGGATGCGATCGAAGGCCCCCGCAAATAGGGCCATGGCGGTGAGCCCGGCACCGCAGCCGGCATCGAGCAGGATCGGCTTGTCACCGGCAGGAGCAAACCATGGCTCCCGCACCACGTCGCCGTATCGTTGCAGTGCCCAGCTGCGCACGTGATCGACCACCGCCCCTTCAAATGTGTCGCGCTTGGCCCATTTGAAGCTGAAGGCATCACGAGTCTGGCTCTGTGCGGCCGAGACGATTTCATGCGCACGCAGGATCCCGCGCGCCATGATCATCTTGCGGCCATGCGCAACAACCGAATCGCCCTCTGCCGGCAACCGCACGCCGAGCAACGCCGTGAGCCAGTCCGGATTAGGCTCAAGCACCGTGGGCAACCGCGCGGATACAGTCGACGACATAGGCGTAATCGTCCTCGCTCATCCGGTTGTGCAGCGGAATTGCCATGGTGTTGCGTTCGCAATCCCGCGAACCAGGCAGATCGTCGGCGCGATAGCCGTAGCGCTCACGATAAAATCCCAGCATGTGGACCGCGTGCGTCCCGGGACGGGTCGCGACACCCATCGCCTGCAGCCGCAACATGATCTCGTTGCGCGGCGCCGGCGCCGATTGCGGATCGACGTAAGTCACATAGGCCTGCCAGGCATGCTGGCCTTCGTTCGGCGCCAGCGGGTGGCGCAGCCATTCGATATCCGAAAGTGCCTCCCGATAGAATCGAGCCCAGCGCTCGCGCTCGGCGACAAAGGCGTCGAGCTTTGCGAGCTGCACCTGGCCAATCGCGGCCTGGATATCGGTCATGCGGTAATTGAAGCCGAGCTCGTCGAAGTCGGCGAGCAGGTAGGGAATGCCGCGCAGATGCCGCCTCTCTTCCGAGATCGAAGCGCCGTGGTTGCGCAACACGTTGGCTCTTTCGGCGAGCGCAGCGTCGTTGGTCGTCAGCATGCCGCCCTCACCGGTCGTGATCGACTTGCGCGGGTGAAACGAGAAGCAGGCGACGTCGCCAAGGCCGCCGGCGGGCGTGCCGCGATAGGCCGCGCCTGCGGCGCAGGCCGCGTCCTCGACGATCTTGACTTGGGGCGGCAACACGGCGCGCAAGGCTTCCATGTCGGCGCACAGCCCGAACAAATGGACCGGGATCACGGCCTTGGTGCGCACGGTCAGCTTCTCCGCCACGGATCGCGGCGAAATGTTGTTGGTCGCCGGATCGACGTCGCACAAGACCGGCGTTGCGCCGCAATAGACCACCGCGTTCGCGGTCGCTACCCAGGTGAAGGATGGAACGATCACCTCGTCGCCAGGTCCGATGCCCAGGGCGGCAAGGGCAAGATGCAACGCGGTGGTGCAGCTTGTCGTCGCAAGCGCATGCCGGACGCGATGCCGCTCGGCGAACGCGCGCTCGAACGCCGCCACCCTGGGCCCCTGCGTCAGCCAGCCGGATGCGAGCGGCTCGCGCACAGCACGCCATTCGTCGTCCCCCGTTGCCGGAAGCGCGATCGGCACGTTGCGGCGTGGGATCGACGAACGCGCCCCGCCCTTATTCGACGACGTCATAGTCCTCGACCAGAAGCAGACCGCCGCGGCAGTTCACCAGCAAGCGTTCGCCGAAACGCTCGACCACGGCACCGTAGCCCGCACCCGGATAGTCGATGCGGGTATCGAACGGACGCGCTTTCCAGATGCGCAGCGTGCGCCCGTCGAGCGGGCCGAAGGCACCCGGATACGGACGGGTCTGGGCACGGATGAAATCGTAGATTTGATGGACGTCCATGCTCTCCCAATCGATCCGGCCGTCCTCGGGGCTCCGCTTCGGATAATAGCTCGGCGTGCCGACCTGCGGCCTCGTCTCGATTTGTCCTGCCAGAAGGTCCGGGAGATGGCGCACGAGCATGCGACGCGTGCAGATGGCGACCTTGAGATAAAGCGTCTCAATGTCATCGAACGGCGTAATGTCGAAGTCTTCGACCGCAAACACGTCGCCATCATCCACCCCCGCCTTGATCATGAAGAGATGAAGCAGGAAGCGGCGCCGCCCCTCGATCAACGACCAGTTCAGCGGCGAGCGGCCGCGTCCTTTGGGCAGAAAGTCGGCGCTGCCATGCACGCCGACGGCCCCGACGCGCAGGGTCTCCAATACCGGCGGTGGAAACAGCCGTTGCCAACCGCCCTGAATGAGCAAATCGAACTGATGGTCCCGGAAAAACGCCACATCCTCCGGATCGGTCAAGGCATAGGTCCTCGGAACACGAACCGGAATGCCATGCCGCTCGGCCAGATCGCGCAGATCCGCATAGCCCGACACGTGATACCTGCCCGCCTGCTCCGGCGTGAGCACTACGAAGTGACTAAAATGAACGCCGGCCTCGATGAGCCCCGAGATCAGGTTTGCCCCGACCTGCGCGCAACCGCACATCACAATGCGGCGGCCGGCGGTTGCTGCACGCAATCGCTCGACCGCAGCCGCGTCAGCGGACATTTTCTCGCCCCTGCGCCTCGAGGAATGCATCGTAGCTCTGCATGACACGCGCCGCGCGCCCCTCGACGGCCCGCATGATGCGGTCGCGCGGGCTGCGCTCATCCGGCGTCCACCATTCCGGATGCGTCAACACATGAAGCGCGGCGTCCTGGCGTGCCGAAAGCACCTCGTGCAACCGGTGAAAGCGCCAATAGCCGTTGGAATCGGAAATATAACGGTATCGCTCGCGCAACGGACGGCCGTAGGCGTTGACCAGACCGCCGAGGCGCGGCTGGTCGAAGCGCGCAAGCTGCTCCGGTGTCGGATTGTGGAACGAGACGGCGACCGGCGCACGGCCGGCGAGATCGGCGATCGCGTCCGCCTCCCACCTGATCCGTCGCTCCAGCGTTTCAAGGTCGCCGATCGGCGGGTAGAAGGCGGCGTCGAAATGCAGCCCGACGTCATGGCCGAGTTCGGCAATGCCGCGCATGATGTCCCGCGTTCCGGCCTCCATGCAGTTGTAGAACTCGCTGTGCAGGAGGAAGAAATAGGTCGCCTTCAGGCCGCGCTCGCATTCCAAATGCGCCAGACGAAGCGCGCGGTGGGGCGAGACGTCGATATCGTGCCGCCACAGCACATGAGGCTCGCCGCATTCGGTACCGAAACGTTCGAACGCCCAGTGCCCGCGTGCGAGGGCCAGCGCCTGGCAATAGCCCGCTTCGGTGAAATCCTCGAATCGGTAGTCTTGACGCAAGGCAAGCCTAGCAGCGCACGAGATACCCGTTCGGGTTTCCCGTCACATTGTGCCCGTACCAGTCGCAGGTGCGCGCGTCGATCTTGAACTCGCCCGGCCGCTCGGCGAGAAATTCGGCCAGGGCGCGGGCCGGCCCGCCGTCGAAGCGCGCATCGTCACCCATTTCGGTGACGTTTCCGTCCTCGACGATCAGATACTCGCCCGGCCGCATGTGCGGGGCGAAGAAGCGCAACACCGCCAAGGTGTGGGCGTATTGATGACTGGCATCCTCGATCACGAGCCAGGGGCGCGGGAGAGAGGCCAGGAGATCGGGGTGAAGCGTGTCGCCAAGCCGGCCGGCATCGCCGCGCAGGAAGGTGACGCCGTCGACCGCCATCGGCAGCGTCGGCGGGCTGATGTCGATCGACCAGACGCCGCCGGCAATTCCGAATGTCTTCAGCAGATCCGACAGCCACAGCGCCGTGCCGCCGGCGTGGCTGCCGACTTCGATGATCGAAGCGGGTTTCAATTCCCACACGAGCCGCATGTAGTGCGCGATCTCCACCGGATGCTTGAGCATCGGCACATCGCGGTAGCGGTAGTCGATCGTGCCCTGCTGAAGCGAATAGTGCAGTTGCATCGGGATCGCGCTTCGCCAATCGCGTCCCTCCGGGCGATACGCAATTCGCCGATCGATGCCGGCGGTCCGCCAGCGTCGCAGCGGCGTCAGATACAGCGACTTGACGGCGTTGATGCCACGGCGAATCCGCCTTCGCTCCTCCGCGCTGAACCAGGACTTTGCGTATTCCCTCAGCATGGCCCGTACCCCCGCGCAAGCACGCAAGCCCCGCGGCGCTCGCGGCCGAAGCTTCCGAGCGTCCGCTGCACGCAGGCGGATGCTCGCGCCGAGCCGCAGCCCGCTTCGGAAGCGTCCTTGCGATGATCGTCGCGCTTCAACACGCGCTCGCTGCGGTGGCATGCGGCTGCCGATCGGCCGCATGCATTTGCCCCGGACAGATCATCGCCGACCAACTGCGCACGTGCCGGGCATGGGCCGCGATGGTTTCGAGCCCGAGACCGGCGGGGGCCGGACCGAGAAAGGCATCCACTTGGCGATAAAGCCCGGGTTTGAAGCGGTGATCCAAGGCGTCGTCGAGGGGATAACGGCTGAGTTCCAGGCTGCCCCGATCCTGCACCAAGAGCTGTTCGAGCGGCTGCAGCAGCAGGCGGCGCCGAGCCGTGCGGATATCTACGCCCCAGCGGCCTGCGGAGGTCCAGTCGGCATGCCACGTGAACGGCGCCCCGCTTGCGGTGCGGCCATGGCCGACGAAGACGGCGCCGGCCGGATGCCAAGTCAGTGCGCCCGCCGCGAGCCCGCGCCCCTCGGCCGCTTCGCCGCAAAGAAAAAACGCGAGATCGACCACGTGGGACGAGTTGGCCAGGAACCAGTTGGCGAGGACGGCCCGATCCTGCACCCCCGTCTCGATGCGGTCGACGCGCTCGGTAAAGTCCATGTGGAACGAGGTGACGCCGCCGTCCTCGGCAATCAGCGACCGCGCCGCCCCCACGGAAGCGTAGAAGCGCCGATTGTAGCCGACATAGACCTCGGCCCCCGACCGCTCCACGGCGCGCGCCAAGCCTTCAATCTCGGCGATCGTCAGGCCGGCGGGTTTTTCCACCAGCACGCGGCCGATCCCGGCCTCGGTCAAAGCCTGCGTTGCGGTCGCAAGCTGGGGGATCGGCAGCGCCACGATCGCGCAATCGGCCGTCGGCGAAGGTTGCTCGCGCAGATAGCGTTCAAATCCGCCCAAAGCCGGTTTGACGCCGCACGCGGCTTCCAGCGTGGCGGCGGACCGGGATCCGCGCCCCACCGCCGACCAGGCGACGCCGAGAGCGTTGAGCACACGGCCGTAGGCGACCGCCATTGGCCCGGCTCCGACCAGCAGGACGTTCACGTGACCGGGCATTCGTCGATGGCGGGGTCGTGGCGGATGCGCCGCAAGTGTTGCACCAGGGCGCCGAGCATGGAGCGGTGCAAGCGCGACGACGACAGATAATCCGGCAGCGCTGGGCTGCCACCGCCGAGAATCGCCTGTACATAGGCCGCGGTCAGTTCGCTTTGCCGCACGATGGGATAGGGCTCGATCCGCGTGCCGCTGCGCGTTTCGATCGTCAGCGTCTGCTCCGCCGACAGCGTCAACCGCCGATCGGCAAGCAAGATGCAAACGCTGCGCGGGCCAGCCGGCCCGTCCGTGCACGTGGCCTCAAACGCATTGCCTTGCGCCGTCCGGCCGCCGATGCGCCCAAAGAATTCGATGTAGCCGGGGCGCCGCGAGGGGGCGATCGCCGGCAGCAATGACGAAACATCGAGCTGCAAGTCGTCCTCCCGCGACAGGCTGCAGAACTCGTGAAGGTGGTGGATCAGATTGCAGCCGAGGCCCCAGCCCTGCCCCTCCACGCGGTATTCGAACGGTTCCCGATCGATCAGTTCGCGCAATCGCGCCATCCGCGGATAGGCCCCACGCGGGCAGTTGACCCAGCCCCTGATGCCCGCGTCGGTCAGCACCCGGTCGAACTCGTCATGATCGGAGAGCCGCGTGAACAGCACCTTTTCCAGCACCATCGCCGGCGTGTTAAGCGATACGAGCATGCGGATGGCATCGGGTCGCTCGCGTGCATTGGTCGCAACGATGGCGAGATCGGGGGCCCCGTCGAGCCGGTCCAGACGATCAAACATGCGCAGCCTGCCGTCGCGCAGCCCGCCGGCCGATTCCAGGAGCGAAGCCGCGCCGGCGCGCGCTTGCGGCAGGGGATCGACGATGTCGAGATCGACGCGTCGCGTGACGCGCGCCATCGCCTGCACATGCCGCGCACCGATCGCCCCGGCACCGACCACGGCCACGCGGTAACGATCACTCATGACCGGACCCATCGGCTCACCAACTGCGGCATCCATGCGCCACACCAAGCCCAGCCGCAACCGGACGTCACGGCACCGATGCGATCCGGCGCCGCGCCACCTCCTCCTTGTGGGCGCTGCGCCAGGCGATCAGCCGGCGCAGGCCCTCATCAAGCGGGATGGCAGCTTCGAAGCCGATTTCCTCCTTCGCCCGCCTGGTCGAGCCGATGCGGTTGCGCACGAGCGTCGCCTGGCTGCGCGGCGCATAGCGGATCGGCCGGTTCGAGCCGGTGAGCACCAGCAGCCGCTCGGCGATTTCCTTGAGCGAGGTGCGCCGGCCGGTGCCGACGTTGTAGAAGCGGTCGTTGGCATCCGAGCGCATGGCACACAGATTGGCCCTGGCGCAGTCCTCGACCGCGACGAAGTCGAACGCCTCCGAGCCGTCGCCGAAGATGGTCGGGCCTTCGCCGCGGTCGATGGCGTCGAGCATCTTCATGATCACGGCGATATAGGCGCCCTGATAGTCCTGGCGCGGGCCATAGACGTTCATGTAGCGCAGCCCGACATAGTTGAGGCCGTAGCGGTGGTGGAACGCGCGCAGCATCGCCTCGCCGCAAATCTTGGTGGCACCGTAGAAGTTCTTGTTGTTGAAGGGATGCTCCTCGGTCATCGGCTCCTCGACGGCATCGCCGTAGACGGAGGCCGAGGAGGAATAGACGAGCCGCTTGACGCCCGCTGCGACGCAGGCCTCCATCACATTGAACGTGCCGCGCACGTTGACGTCGAAGGCTGCACGCGGAAACTCGTGGCACTGCAGGAGCCAGAGCGCGGCGAAATGGAACACGCCGTCGGCGCCTTCCAGCGCCGCGCGCAGGATGTCGCTCTGCGTGATATCGCCGCCGGCCTCGAAGATCCTGACCCGCGGATCGCGCAGTGCCGCGGCCAGGTTCTCGTGCGTGCCGCGCACGAAATTGTCGTAGACGACGATCTGGGCGACGTCCTCGCGCGCGAGCAGATCGACCGTGTGCGAGCCGATCAGCCCGGCTCCGCCGATCACCACCAGCCGCTTGCCGCAGATGTCCATGTCCCCCGGCGTCGCCCTATTTGCCGCCGAGCCGACCGGCCACGAACGGGTGCCGCTCGCCGGCGCGCGGCTCGACAGCGCACGACCGGAAGGCCGAGACCAGTTCGATCGAGGCGCGCGCCTCGTCAAGGCCGAAGCCGCGGCCGGCCAGGATCTCCTGATAGCTCAAGGTGTGCAGGTCGGTGAACCCGTCGGAGAATTCGATTTCCTCTCCGTCCATCGTGATCGAACGGTAGGTGGTCTTGCCGTTGGCCGCAGCCGGCAGATCGCTTCGATCGACCGAAAGAAACCAGCGCACCTTGGCCCGGCCGCATTCCAGATAGCCGGCGGCACGTTCGCGTTCGCGCAGATGCGCGATATTGCGCCGCACCGGACCGAACAGATGGCCCAGCACGTCAAAGAAATGAATGCCGACGTTGGTGGCGACGCCGCCCGATTTCGCCTCGTCGCCCTTCCAGGAGGTGTGATACCAGCGCCCCCGCGCGGTGACGTAGGTCAGGTCGATCAGGAACTCGTTCTTGGACGATGCCTCGATCCGCCGCTTCAGCTCGCGAATGGTCGGATGCAGGCGGAGCTGCAGCACGGTGCACACCTTGCGTCCGGTCTCGATTTCCATTTCCGCCAGGCCGTCGATGTTCCAGGGGTTGAGCACGAGCGGCTTCTCGCAGATCGCGTCGGCATTGGAGCGCAGCGCAAAGCGGCAATGCGCATCGTGCAGATAATTGGGCGAACAGATTGACACGTAATCGATCTTTTCGCCGCGCCGGCGCAGCTTGTCGACGTGACGGTCGAAGCGCTCGAACTCCACGAAGAAGCTTGCGTCGGGAAAATAGCTGTCGATGATGCCGACCGAATCATTGGGATCGAATGCGACCTTGAGATCGCCGCCGACCGCCTTGATCGCCTGCATGTGACGCGGCGCGACGTAACCTGCGGCGCCGATCAGCGCGAAGGATGGCATGAGCAGGATTTTGGCTGCAATCGCGGCGACGTTCGGCCCACGCTACCGCACTTCGGGTGAATCGCCGCCCACCCGAACCGTTGGCGCGTGACCATGCGCCCTTTCCTGCTATCGCGTTCATGCTATGAACGTCAAGCGCAATGTTCACGACATGAACGAAATGCAAACACAGCGCCAGCGATCATTTCTTATTTCATGTCAATCAATTAGCCGCTTTCGCCCGGATTAGTCGGAGCTCCCCGGTGCGGCGTCGCGGCAAAGAAATCGCTATCGGCCCCGGCGGCCGCGTGCTGAAATCGGCAGCAGCGATCGGAGTGTTGACATGAGCCATGGCGAACGCTTTCCGGGCGTCAGCATCCACGAAAGCGCCTATGTCGACCGCGATGTCGCGATCGGCGCCGGCAGCAAGATCTGGCACTTCGTGCATGTGCTTCCCGGCACCAGGATTGGGCGCAACGTGGTGATCGGCCAGAACGTCATGGCCGGGCCCAATGTGCGCATCGGCGACGGCTGCAAGATTCAGAACAACGTCTCGATCTACGAAGGCGTCGAACTGGAGGACGAGGTGTTCTGCGGCCCGAGCTGCGTGTTCACCAACGTCCTCAATCCGCGCGCCGCCATCAGCCGCAAGGCCGAGTTCAGGCGCACCCTGGTGGGACGCGGGGCCACCATCGGCGCCAATGCCACCATCATCTGCGGCGTCACGATCGGCGCCTATGCCTTGGTCGGCGCGGGCGCCGTGGTGACGCGCGACGTGCCGCCGCACGCGCTCGTGACGGGTGTTCCCGCCCGCCGCAGCGGCTGGGTCAGCCGCGCTGGCGAGAAGCTCGGGCCGGAGCTCGTCTGTCCGCGCACGGGCGAACGCTATCGCGAGCTTCGATCCGGTCAGCTTGAAATCGTGTCATGACGCGACGCCAAGTTAGGCGGCCGCGACATCGTCGACGCTCATGATGACTCGCACCTTGCGGCCGAGCAGTTCGAGCAGAACCGCAACGCGCTCGCTGCCGTTCAGGCCGTCAAACAGACCGACGCAGGAATTGAAGGTGCCGTTGAGAACCCGCACCCGGTCGCCGCGCGCAAAGCGCGGACCGAGATTGAGCGGGATGAGCCCCCGCTCATCCTCCTTCGCCTTGAGCTCGTCAACAATCCGGCCGGGCACCGCCGCCGGCAATTCTCCGTTGCTGACCAGTCGCACCACACCGATGGTCGACTGGATGCAGCGCCAGCGCTGCAGCGCAATGTCGAACGCGACGAACAGATAGTTCGGGAACATCGGAGCGACGACATTTTCGATCCGGCGCGCGTGCCGACGCCGCTTCAGGTAGCAGGGGAGATAGGTGTCAAATCCCTGTCGCGCGAGATGCGCCACCGCCTTGCGCTCGGCATGCGGATGGGTCTGCACCACGTACCATGCCGGCTTGCCTGTCATGCGGCATCTCCCTGGTGCAGGTCGAACCGCAATCGCAGCAGCTCGGGGATGAGGACGCGGTCTATTCCCAACCGCTCGATCAAGGCTTCGCTGGTCTGGCGGCTCTGCTGCAGATCGGTGACGATGACGGCGCTCGGCGGCTCGGGCAGATCATCAAGACTTCGCACCAGCGGTACACCCATGAAGCTTGCGCCGTTCGCCGAGGCATCGACCAGTCCGACGATCTTGACACCGTGCTCGAGTGCGCAAATCGACGTGATCTCCGCAAGATCCGATTTGCCAACCAGTGCGACCCGATCCAGACCGCGCGCCTGCGCCTCCGCCAACAGCTTCGCACAATCCCGCTTGGCCTGCCGGAAAAACTCGAACGAGTAGGACAGGTATTCGACAGTCAGCCGCGATTTTTCGGCAAAGCCGCGCGGCGTGAGATAATAGACGTAGCGCCGCGCCGGCACCTGTCGCGCCTTGACCAGCCCCTTCTTGATGCAGCGGCGCAGATAGGCATTGACCAGACCGAGCGCGATGCCCAGTTCGGCGGCGAGGCGCCGCTGCGACTGGGCGCCGTTGCGCTCGACCGAGTCGAGCAGCCCCAGCATGATGCGGGCCGGTTCGGCACCGCCATCGCGCGTCGGATCGGCCATGCGGTTCCGCCTCCAGCGCAGGAGCGAGCGATCATGGATAGTATGTTCACGGCACGAACGTCAAGCCTCGATGTTCACGATGTGAACGTGAGATCGGGAAAATGTCCCCAAAAACTCAAATGGTTAATTGAGGAGCCGCCCGGCATTGATGAAGATCGGTTCGGAGCCGCTCACGCCGCCGCGCCGCGAAAGTCGGGCACCGCATCGTGCAGCACCGCCTC
>Ga0073934_10001449_pt1 | contig 56815 bp, 54 predicted proteins | sample LarsenN4metaG_FD_76834 | JGI IMG/M metagenome (GOLD analysis project Ga0073934, IMG submission 76834) | Hot spring sediment bacterial and archeal communities from British Columbia, Canada, to study Microbial Dark Matter (Phase II) - Larsen... ...
CGTCATCCAGCGCCGCGCATACGGGCTGCGCGATGAGGAATATCTGCGGCTCAAGATCCTCACCTGCATGCTGCCAGTCCTCTAAAATGCCCCAAAATCACCCACACGAGTACGCGAAGACCCTTTTTTCTCAACTTGCGGTTGTTTATTGCGCAGATCGCTCTGACTCGCTGGTTGCCGCTACTTGTCGCCCGCGGGTTCCGACACTTCCACCAGCTTGCCGCCGGCAAGCTTGAAGTGGAATCGGGTTGTCACCGGCTTCATCCACAGCTCCTTGTCCTTCGGGTCGCGCGCGAAGGTCGGCACGCCGACGGTTATCGTCGCTTCATAGACGCCGTCGCCGGCGAGCGGGCTATTCGCGGCGTAGTGCAGGCCGCTGCCGCCCCACATCGGGTGCAGCGTCGCAGATACTTTCTTCTTAATGTCGCGGTTGACCGCGCTGAACGCGACCTCGGCGTAGGAAATGCGCGTCTTGGACTTGGGGTCGACGGGCTTGACTTCGACGTGGAAGATTTCGCCCTTGCCAACCGGGTGCTCGGCCCACGTCTTGTCCATCTGCATCCACATGCCTTTCGCGGGCTCGAGCTCGAAAATCACCATCATGTTGCCGGCGATATTGCGGCCGATCAGCACGGTTTTCTGTGTCGCATCTTCGGGGGCTGCCAGCACTTTGACTTTGTGCTGCGCGCCGTAGGCGGAGGCACCGAACGTCAATGCTGCGGCCAGCGCACTCCATATCAGCGGATGCTTCATGGTTCTTTCTCCTTTCAGGCGCAAATTCAGCATACCGGACACGCGCGACGCGGATAACGGCCGGTGGGCGGCAACACACCGGGACCTTGGGCCCTCGACCGTGGGCCATCGGTCCATCGGTGCTTCCGAATTACTCGATTCCGGATGCTTTCAGGGCGAACTTGCGCGCCTCCTCGATCATGGCGGCACTACGCTCTTGGTTATGCATGCCCAGACTGCCGTCAAGAAGCACAACGTTGAGCCTGTTGTTCGCCCGCTCGACGAGAGCGGCCGCCTCGGGCTGCTTCTTAGACTTGACGCCGGCGAGAGTCTTCTGGACCTCGGTGATGGCCTTGCGATTGTCGTCTTGACGCTGGGTAACGATCGCCATGAGCGCGTCAATGTTGAACGGCGGCGACTGAACGCCGGACGCCAATCGCGCGCCTTGGCCTTCGTGGCAGGCGTCACAGGAGCTGCGGATGCCCTGGGCCTTCGCCATCTGCGGTGTGGCAACCCTGAAAACATGCGATGAAACGTCCCATTGGCGTCCCCCCTTGCTGGTCGCGGTGGAGCGTGTGCCGATCTTCGCCATGTGACAGTCCACGCATTGCACGCCTGCTTTTGCCATCGGACTGCCCGCGAACATCTCGGTATTGCCGCGCTTGGCATAGCCGGCGCTCGAGTGGCAGCTGACGCACATCTCCTCGGGCTTCTGGCGCAACTGAGCCCCCTCCCACTTGCCGTGGAAGGTATGGCAGGTGAGGCAACTCATGCCGGCCTTGTTGAAATGCGTGCTCTTGGTGAAGTCCTGCCACTGCTGGCGGTTGCGCCGCGCCCAGTCGTTCGGCCAGAAATACCGGTACTCGTCCGGGTTATTGGTGCCCGAATAGCTCCAGAAGCGGGACCGGCTCGTCATGTCCACGATAGAACTTGTCCCCCTTGCGGCTGGTGATGGCTGACGGGGAAATCTGCGTTTCCTTGCCGTCCTTGTCGCGAATCCTGATTCCCTTCCAGTTGACCGTGCGATTGTTGAAGTCTCCGACGATCACATCCGTGCTCGGCAAACGCTCCATCTTCGCGTGCCACGTTTCGCGCCACTCGTCGTGCTGCCTCGCGTGGCAGCTCTTGCAGGTCTCGGCCCCGACGAACTTCGCGTCGCCGAAAAACTTCTGGCCGCTTGCCACCCGGTGCGGCTCGCGTTTCATCGTGAGGGTTTCGGCCGGCGTGACCGGCAGCGCCTGTCCGAAGGAGGCAGCCGGTTGGAGTGCGGCGGACACGGCTAATGCGCCGGCGCCGAAAGCGCCCACCATCCGCCGGACGATTGCGTAACAGATCATGGTGCCCTCCTGTTGGGCAAATCCGGCCATCACGCGAGATTCAGCATGCCCGAAACGCGGGACGCGGGTAACGGCCGATGGTCCCACGTCGGTTCGGACCTTCGGCCCATGAAACGGCGTGAACGACAGCGATAGCAGATTTGACCTAGATCAAACCAGTGAGATTTGCAGGGAAGTATCTTGCTCTTACGTTCCGCAGCGAGGTTCGCGAAATACGAGATCGCAGCCCGACGATTCAGATGCGGCTAATTGACGCGCGACAAATTGTCGCAGCGCGTGCTGCGGATTTGCTGCGTCCGGAGTTCCCCCCTGAGAACGGAACGTCCGCCTCGACGATAACGGACCGCCCGGAGCGCGCTGCGTCCTCATCACCCGCGCGGGAGAACTTGCGGCAGCTCGTGCTGCTCAGGACGATCGCGATCGCGGGACAGATCGTCACCGTTTTGTTCGTGAGCAGCGTGCTTGACGTTGCGTTGCCGCTGTTGCCGCTCGCGGCCGCGATCGGGTTCCTGGCCGTCTTCAATGCGGCGACCTGGCTTCGCCTCAGGCTCGATCGGCCGGTCTCCGAGACCGAGCTGTTCGGGCAGATCCTGGTCGATATCGCGGTTTTCACCGCGCTGCTGTATCTCGCGGGCGGGGCCGACAATCCTTTCGCTTCCATGTACCTCCTGAATCTGACGATTGCGGCCACGATGCTCCCCGGCGGCCATGCCTGGAGCATCGCCGCCGTCACGGGGGCCTGTTATCTGCTGCTGACGCTCTCCAGCACGCCGCTGGTGCACGCCGGCGGCGAGCCGGTCGAGCACCGGCTGCTCATGGCGGGCACGGCCATCAGCTTCGCGATTACCGCCAGCCTGCTCGCGTTCTTCGTGCTCAGGATCACCGGCGCGCTGCGCGCGCACGAGCGCCAGCTGGCGCTGGCCAGGGAAAGCGAGCGGTACAGCGAGCGCATCGTCCAGCTCGGCGCATTCGGTCTCGTTCGCCTGCTGCTCGCGGGCGGGGCGGTGATTTTGTTGGCGGGCATGCTGGTCGTGGGCACCTGGGTGGAACGCGAGATTGAAAGCGGCGTTATCAGCCGCGCCGGCATGGTGACCGGCCTCTACGTGGACAGCCTCGTCTCGCCCCACCTCCAGTCGCTCGCCGGCAACGGAGAGTTGCGCGAGACGGACCGCTCGTCGCTCGACCGTCTGCTCTCCGGCACGCCGCTCGGCCAGCACATCGTGGCCTTCAAGATCTGGGCGCCCGACGGCCGCATCCTGTACAGCACGAATCCGGCCCTCATCGGACGCCGGTTCCAGGTGAAGCCCGCGCTCGCGGCCGCATTCGCGGGCGAGGTGCGCTCCCAGATCGCCGACCTCAGCGAGCCGGAAAACGAGCTCGAGCGCCCGCACTGGTCGCGCCTGATCGAAACCTACGCCCCGGTGCGCGCCGCGAACACGGGTACGGTCATCGCGGTCTCGGAGCTCTACAAGACGACCGAGGACCTGGCGCAGGAAGTGAGCGCCGCGCGGCTGCGCAGCTGGCTCATGGTGGGCACGGCGACGCTGGTGATGTTCCTGCTGCTCGCCGCGCTGGTACGGCGCGCGAGCGACACCATCACCGCGCAGCAAAGCGAGCTGAGCAAGAAGGTGACGCAGTTGACTGCGCTGCTCGCCCAGAATGAGCAGCTTCACGAACGCGTGCGGCGCGCGGCCGCGCGCACGACGGCGCTCAACGAGCGCTTTCTCCATCGCATCGCGGCGGACCTTCATGACGGCCCGGGCCAGGGCCTTGCGCTCGCCTTGATGCGCATGGAAGCGCTGGCCGACGTGTGCAGCACCTGCCCCAGCACCATTTCGAGGGAACGCACGGTGGGCGAGGAGTTCTGCACCGTTTATTCCGCCCTGCAGGCCGCGCTCGACGATCTGCGTTCCATCTCCGGAGGATTGCATCTGCCCGAGATCAAGCGACTCTCGCTCGCCGAGACCGCGTCGCGCGCGGTGCGCGATTACGAGCGCAAGGCGGGCCTGGCGGTGGCGCTCACCGTGGACGGCGTCCCGCCGGAGGCGCCGCTGCCGGTGAAGATCGCCTTGTTTCGCCTGGTACAAGAGTCCCTGGCCAACGGATTCCGCCACGGTGGAGGCGTGGACCAGCGGGTCACCCTGAACACGCGCGACGGCCGGCTGCTGGTCGAGGTCGCCGACGGCGGAAAGGGATTTGATCCGCGGGCGGCGGGCGCAGAGGGCCACCTGGGCCTCGCCGGCATGCGCGAACGGGTGGAGGTCCTGGGCGGGACCTTTAGCGTACAGAGCACCCCCGGCCGCGGGACCGTGATTCAGGCGGCGCTGCCCATGGCTCCGGTGGAGGAGGAGCATGGGTGACCCGATCCGCATATTGGTGGCGGACGACCACCCGCTGTTTCGGGAAGGCGTTCTACACTCGCTCGCTTCGGACCCCGACCTGACCGTCGTCGGCCAGGCCGCGAACGGGGAGGAGGCGCTGCGCCTGGCACGCGAGCTCCTGCCGGACGTGGCGCTGCTCGACATCGGCATGCCGGGATGGGGCGGGCTCGTCGCCGCCGAAAAGATCGCCACCGCCTGTCCGGCGACCCGGATCGTGATGCTGACCGTCGTTGAAGACGAGGACAAGCTGCTGGCAGCGTTCAAGTGCGGAGCGCGCGGCTACGTGCTGAAGGGCGTATCGGCGCGCGAGCTCGCCAACGTCATCCGTGCGGTGGCGGGCGGCGAGGTTTACGTCTCGCCTGCGCTTGCCGCCGGGATGCTCGTTGAACTCACGCGTGGAAAGCCGCACGATCCCTTGAGCGAGCTTACCGAGCGCGAGCGGGAGGTCTTGCGCCTCGTCGCCGAGGGCCTCACCAACCGCGAGATCGGCCAGCGCATCCACCTGTCGGAAAAGACCATCAAGCACTACATCACCAACATCCTGCAGAAGCTGCAGGTGCGCAGCCGCGTGGAAGCGGCGCTGCTGGCAGCGCGCCGCGCCTGATCGGGCGCTCTCTCGAAGCGGTGAGCTGTGAGGGGAAATTGCTGCGATCGATCGACCGCTTGCCGCTTACTGCTTGCCGCTCACTTAGTATTTGGTGACCAGCCCCCGCTGCTGGGAATAGTAGGCGGCGAGGTCTTCGATGTCACGGCGCGAGAGGCTGGCCGCCTGCGCGGCCATGATGGGGTCCTTGCGCGCGCCCGACTTGTAGGCGAGGAGCGTCTTGACGAGGTAATCCTGGTGCTGGCCCGCGATCCTGGGGAACTCCGGCGCAGGGCTGTTGCCGTCCGCCCCGTGGCACGCGACGCACGCTTTCGACTTTTCCTTGCCTGCCGCCGCATCGCCGGCGACCGCCGGCGCGCTCGCGGCCAACGTTGCACACACGGCCGTCAGTAAGAGCCTGTTCATCGCTGTCTTCCCCGTCGTCCTGGTAGAGCCTCTTTACTTGGCCACCGCGGACTTCGGAGCATCGGCTCCGTAGTAGGCCGCGAGATCGGCCATGTCCTTGTCCGACAGGCCGGCCGCGATCGCGCGCATGGTGGCGTGGGTGCGCTGCCCGGACTTGTACGCCTGCAGCGCCTTCACGATGTAGGCCGCGTGCTGTCCGCCGAGCTTGGGAACGTGGTAGACCTCCGGAAACACGGTCTTGTAGCCAGGGATGCCATGACAGCCGGCGCACATCGAAGTCTTGGCCTTGCCCGCCGCCGCATCGCCGCTCTCGGCGGCCTGCAGCGGCGCGGCAATCGCGATCAATGCGGCGGTCGCTGCGATCGAGATCAGCTCGGAAATTTTCATTGACGGACCTTCTTGTCGTTGGGCTACGGCGCGGGGATTATAACCCAAAATTTCCGCGCCGCGCGTTGCCAGCGCCGCGCTCGCTGCCGGATAATGCGTTCATGCTGCCGGCTCTTGTCGCAACGTGACGCTGCTTCCGTCCGGACCGGCCCGCGACTGGGCGCCCGTGCTGTTTCCGTTCCTGCGCTGGTGGCCGCGGGTCGACCGCGTAGCGCTGCGCGCCGATGCGCTCGCCGGCTTGACCGGGGCGATCATCGTGCTGCCCCAGGGCATCGCGTTCGCGACGCTCGCGGGGCTGCCGCCGCAGTACGGGCTCTACGCCGCGATGGTGCCGGCGATCGTGGCCGCGCTTTTCGGCTCCTCGTGGCATCTCGTCTCCGGGCCCACCAACGTGATCTCGATCTTCCTGTTCGCAAGCCTCGCGACTCTCGCGCAGCCCGGCAGCGCGGAGTACATCGAGCTCACGCTCACGCTCACCTTCCTCGCCGGAGCGATGCAGCTCGCGATGGGACTCGCGCGCATGGGAGCCCTGGTCAATTTCATCTCGCACACCGTGGTGGTGAGCTTCACCGCGGGCGCAGCGTTCCTCATCTTCGCCGCGCAGCTCAAACATTTCCTGGGCATCGAGATTCCTTCCGGTGCCTCCTTCACCAAGACCTGGCTGCACGCAGCCCTCAAGCTGAACGATGTCAACGCCTACGCCACGGCGGTGGGCATGGTCACGCTCGTCGCCGGGATCCTGTGTCGCAGGATCGCGCCGCGTTTCCCCTACATGATCGCCGCGATGATCGCGGGCGCTGTGACCGCCGCCGCGCTCGAGGCGATCTTCGGCGAGGCGCGCACCGGCATCGCGATGGTGGGAGCCCTGCCCGGCTCGCTGCCCGAACTCTCGGCGCCCGATCTCTCGCCCGACACGATCCGCAAGACGCTGCCTGTCGCGCTCGCCGTGACCATACTCGCGCTCACCGAGGCGGTTTCGATCGCGCGCGCGATCGCGGTGAAGTCCGGGCAGCGGCTCGACGGCAACCAGGAGTTCGTCGGGCAGGGTCTCTCCAACGTCGTGGGCTGCTTCTTTTCGGCGTACGCGTCGAGCGGCTCCTTCAACCGGAGCGGCGTCAACTACGAGGCGGGCGCCCGCACGCCGCTTGCGGCCGTGTTCTCCGCTCTCATGCTCGCGCCGATACTGTTCGTGGTGGCGCCGCTCATCGCGCATCTGCCGCTCGCGGTGATGGCGGCGATCCTGTTCCTCGTGGCCTACGGGCTCATCGATACGCGCTACATCGTGACCGTGCTCAGGACCAGCCGCCAGGAGGCTGCGGTGATGCTGGTCACCTTTCTCGCCGCGCTCCTCGGCAATCTCGAATTCGCGATCTACGCCGGCGTGTTGCTGTCGCTCACGCTGTACCTCACGCGCACCTCGCGCCCCCTCATTCTCGACGTGAAGCCCGATCCTGCGCCCGACAGCTATCACTTCACCGCCGACAGCGGCCTGCCGGACTGCCCTCAGCTCAAGATGCTGCGCGTGAACGGCTCACTCTTCTTCGGGGCGGTCGACCACGTGCAGCGCAGCCTCGAGCAGGTCGACGAGCTCGAGCCGCGCCAGAAGCACGTGCTGATCGTGGCGAGCGGGATCAACTTCGTCGACCTGGCGGGCGCGGAAACGCTCTCGCGCGAAGCCGAGCGGCGACGGGGACTCGGGGGCGGGCTCTACTTCTACCGCATGAAGGACGCGGTCCGAGAGCTGCTCGCGCGCGGCGGCTACCTCAAGAAGATCGGCGAAGAGAACGTCTTCCCGGTCAAGACGCGCGCCATCGCTTCGATCTACCCGCGGCTCGACCCCGAGATCTGCCGGCGCTGCACGGTGCGCATCTTCCGGGAATGCCACGAGCGGCTGCCGAACGGCGAGCCGGTGCCAAAGGACGCTCGTCACGAGTGACGGCGTCAGGGAGCTCCTCGGGACCGAGTGCAACAGACTCCGCGGGACGGCTAATCGGCGGGCGCTTGCCGGGCCGGCAGCGCGGGCGCTTGCGAGCGGTGCCCCTTGAGCATCGCGGCGAGGATGATGATGCCGCCGGTGCACAAGGCGAGCACCAGCAGCGCAAAGCTCACGCTTCCGAGCGCCGCCATCACGGCTTGCGAGAGGTCGGCCTCGCCAAGCTGTGTCAGGTATACCGGGATCATCAGGCCGCGGCTCGCCGCCACGATGAGCATGATCGCGGCCATCACGACCTTGATCACGTACGGCCGCACGAACGTCGTCCCGATCGCGCCGAGCTGCACGCCGAAGAGCGAGCCGGCGAGGAGAATGAGCGTCAGGCGAATGTCGACCTGCCCGTGCAGCGCGTACTTGATGCTGCCCCCGAGGCCCATTGCAAAAGCGATCACGAGCTCGGTCGCGCTCGCCACGAGCGCCGGGGCGCCGATCACATACATCATGCCCGGCACGCCGATGAAGCCGCCCACCGCGATCGTCGCGGCGAGCATGCCCGTTGCGAAGCCCAGCGGCACGGTGAACAGCGCCGAAACGCGCGTCCCCGAGGTCCGGAAGTGGACCATGGTGCCGGGGATCTCGACGGACTGCACCCAGCGCGCGAGCCGCGACGGCTTGTCGTCGAGATGGGTGTTGCCCGCGCGGTAGATCTTCCATGCGTCGCGCAGCACGAACGCGCCCACGACCGTGAGCACGATGACGAACGCGGCACTGACGTAGAGGTTGGATCCCGCCTCGCCGTACGCCGCCTTGATGTCATGCTGGATGCCGGCGCCGATCCACACCCCGATCGACGCGGACGCCGCCATCCACAACCCGAGCTTGACGTCGACGTGGCCGTACTTGTAGCGCTTGTACGCGCCGACCATCGCCTTGGGAAACTTGTGGCACATATTGCTCGCCACCGCGACCACTCCCGGCACGCCCAGGCTCATCATGGCAGGCGTGAGCACGAACGCGCCGCCCGAGCCGATGAAGCCGCTCACCAGGCCGCCGATGAAGCCGATCACGAGGAGCGCGAAGACGTCCAGCGCCTCGAGCTCGAAAAAAGTGATCGCCGCCGCTTCCATGGCTCAGCGCTTCAGCCGCGCGGTCACGCCCAGCACCTCCCAGAAATATCCGGTGAAGGCGCCATGCGCGAAGGAAAAGACGAAGGCGGCGACGATCGGCAGCGCGGGATACCAGCCGTCGGTACGGGTGAAGGTCGCCATGATCTCGTCGCGGTACAGGTAAAGCAGCAAGTAGAGCGATGCCGAGGCGAGTCCGGAGACGGTGAGCTCGACGTAGGGCTTGCGCTTTTGCACGATCGCGGCGTCCGGCTTCCGAGATAATAACAAAACCGCCGGTAAAGTGACGTATCATACTGAGCAGTATCATCAATCGTGATGGCGGCATAGAAATCACGAATGGACCGCCCGGCAAACGAGCCCGGCGGGCGCGGACCGGCGAAGGTGCGCTTGGGGAGACATGGGCAAGCGTTTGACGAGGATTTACACCCGCACCGGCGACTCCGGCACCACCGGCCTCGCCGACCGCTCGCGCGTCGCGAAGGATGCGCCGGTGATCGAAGCGATCGGCGCGGTGGACGAGCTGAACAGCGCGATCGGCGTGCTGCTCGCCGATGAGATGCCGGACGAGGTGCGCGGCTGCCTTGTCAACGTGCAGCATGATCTCTTCGATCTCGGCGGCGAGCTCGCCGTTCCCGGCCACCCGCTCATGACCGAAGCGTATATAACGCGGCTTGAGGAGCTGATTGACCGCTTCAACGCCAAGCTGCCGCCGCTCAAGGACTTCATCCTGCCCGGCAGCTCCCGCGCGGCCGGCCTCGCCCACGTCGCGCGCGCGGTATGCCGGCGCGCCGAGCGCCGGGTGGTGGCGCTCGCCGGCAAGGAAGGGGCACCGCCGTTCGCGGTGCAATACCTCAACCGCCTCTCCGACCTGCTCTTCGTCCTCGCCCGCGTGTTAAACCGCCACGCCGGCCGGAGCGACGTGCTGTGGCAGCAGGGCAAGAACCGGTGACCGGTGACGGCAGTCTCGTTCAAGGTTCCGAGTTCAAAGTTCAAAGTTGCGCGACGAACCCCGAACCGTGAACCTGGAACCTTGAACCTGGAACCTCGAATGGCCCCCTCGCCACCCGACGCCCTGGCCCACCAGCTCGCGGGGCTGCTCGCCCAGTGCGCGCTCAAAAACCAGCGCGCTTTCGCGGACTTATATGCGCTCACCTCGGCGAAACTGTACGGGGTCGCGCTACGTATAATGCGCAGACAGGATTGGGCCGAAGAGGTGCTCCAGGAATGCTACGTCAGCATCTGGAACCATGCCGCCGAGTACGCCGTCCAGAAGAGCGCGCCCCTCACCTGGATGACCAGCATCGTCCGCAACCGCTGCCTCGACTGGTTGCGCCGGCCCCAGACGGAGGTGACCGGCGAGCGGTACGAAATCGCGGCCGAGGCATGGCAGGACGACAATCCGGGCCCGATGGAGAGCCTCATGGCGGCTTCGGAGGCGCAAGCGCTCGCGCGGTGCCTCGAGCAACTCGACGCGAAGCAGCGCCAGAGCATCATGCTCGCGTTCTTCCACGGCTTGAGCCACTCGGAGCTCGCGAGCCACATGCAGCAGCCGCTCGGCACGGTAAAGACCTGGGTGCGGCGCGGCCTCGAGCGCCTGAAAGGTTGTCTCTCAGGCGCGTGAGAAGCCAATCGACAGGATTTACAGGATTTCACAAGATTCACAGGATTAGATCCGATCAAACAATCATGTTAATCCTCTTTGAATCCTGTTAATCCTGTCCATTTCGGCTCTTAAGCAATGGCTTCTTACAGGAACCCGGAACTGCGCGACAAGCTCGCCGCTGAATACGTGCTCGGCACGCTGCACGGGCGCGCCCGCGTGCGTTTCCGCTCGCTCATGCGCTACGACGCCGACCTGCGGCGCATGGTCGGCGACTGGGAGGTGCGACTCATGCCGCTCGTGGCGGCGGCGCAGGAGATCGCGCCACCCGCGCGCGTGTGGCGCTCGCTCTCGCAGCGCATCGCCGGCACGCAGCGCGCTCCGGGCTGGCCGGGCGGCCTCGCTTTCTGGCGCGGGCTCGCCGTCGCAAGCACCGCCTTCGTGCTGCTGCTCGCCGCCTTCATCGGCGTGACGCCGCGGGCCGAACCGCCGACCGCGATGATCGCCGTGATGAACGACGACAAGGGCGAGCCCGCGATGACGGTGTCGTGGCCGCCGATGAAGGCCGTGCGCGAGCCGTACATCCGGATCAAGGTGCTGCAGGAGCACCCCACGATGGCGCCCGGCACCGCGTGGGAGCTGTGGATGCTGCCCCCCGGGAAGGCTGCGCCCGTTTCGCTCGGGCTCATCACCACCGACGCGGACCAGGTGATGAAGCTCAAGCCGGCGATGGTCAACCGGATGGAAGGCGCGTGGGGCGTGGCGATGAGCATCGAGCCGGCGGGCGGCTCGCCCACCGGGGCGCCGACCGGTCCGGTGATCTTCAAAGGCCAGTGCGTCAAGATCTTGTGAGGCGTGACGGGTGACTCGTGACTGGTGACTCGTCTTGAATCCGTAGTGCCACGGGGTCATGCCACGGGGTCAGGGCGTTACTTTGTAGCGTTCTGTCCCGCACCTGGTTATAAGGTAAAGGCCTGATCCCTTTTACTGTAACGGCAGTTTATCTGCGGTTCCTTCTCACCTGCTCCAGGGCGGCGCACACGGCGCGCGCGCCCTCCAGCAACCGCGGCGTCTGCCGCTGGATCAAGTCCGGGTCCACGTAGAACACCGGCAGCGCGCGCAATGCCCGGATCGGCGCTTCGCGCCATTCGCGCGTGAACGCTTCATCGCGTCCCGGCCGGCTGCCGCCGAGGATCGCTTCCGGCCGCACCGCGGCGACCGCCTCGAGGGAAACCGTGGGCGTGAGGGTCGAAGCGTGCGCAAAGACGTTCTCCCCGCCGCACAGCCCGATGACATCGCTGATCATGTGCGCGCGGCTCACCGTGATCAGCGGACGGTGCCACACTTCGTAGAACACGCGCACTCTCCGGGCCCCCGCGTACTGCGCGCGCAGCGCGCCCATTCCCTGCTCGAAGGCCGACGCCGCGCGCTCCGCCGCGGGCGCGGTGGCGGCGAGCGCGCCGATCGCGCGCAGGAGCCGCGGGACGTCGGAAAGCCGCGCCGGCTCGGTCACGAACACCGCGCGCCCCAGGCGCTCCAGCCGCTCGAGGTCGCCCGCCTGGTTGCCGCTCTTCCAGGCGAGAACGAGATCGGGCCTCAACGCGGCGATGCGCTCGACATCCACGCGCGAGGCATCTCCGATTTGCGCGATGGCGAGCGCCTCGCGCGGAAAATCGCTGAAACGGGCGACGCCGAGCACTCGCGCGCCGGCGCCGGCCGCGAAGGCGAGCTCGGCGAGGTGCGGCGCGAGGGTGACGATGCGCTGCGCGGGCGCGGCAAGCCGCACCGGCACGCCGCGGTCGTCACGCAGCTCGATGCCAGCGCCCGCTGTGGAAGTCGCAGCAATGGCAACCAGGACTGCCGCGAGGTAACGGCCTCGCACGATCAGGATCAGGAAACAGGAAACGGCAAGCAGAAAACGGTCAATCGGACAGCGCAAGCCGCCGGTTTAGACGACAACCAGTCACGAGTCAGCAGTCACCAGTCACGCCTTTCGAGTGGCTACTTCTCCATGTACTGCAGCAGCTTCGCGCTGGTTGCGCGCAGGCGCGAGGAAAGCATGGAGACGAGCTTCACCAGGATCTTCGAGCCGAGACCGGGATGATCGAGGATGATCTTCACCATGTCGTCCCGGTGCAGGACCGCGAACACCGTCGCCTCGGTCGCGACGCAGCTCGCGAACCGCGGCTCGCCGTCGATCATCGACATCTCGCCGAGCGTCATGCCCGGCCCGACCGTGGTCATGTGCTGCTGCTGGCGCGCGCTGCGCTTGAGGATGTCGACGTAGCCTTCGACGACCAGCAGCATGAAGTCGCCGCCGTCGCCTTCGCGAATGATGATCTCGCCCGGTTGCGCGCGATAGACGTCCATGTAGCCCGCCAGGACGGAGATGTCCTCGCGCGAGAACTCCGCGAAAAAAGGCGACTTGCCGACGAGGCCGAAGATCACCTCGGCGATCGCGGTGCCTTTGCCGATCCGCTCGAAGTTCTCCAGGCTGCCCCGTCCGGACCCGGCTTCGTCTTCGCCCTGAGCCATATTCTTGCGCCGCCGCCCTCCCTCGGCCCCGCGTCAATTATCCCACGTTCACTGCGATTCCGCCTCCGCCTTGATCCGCCGCTTGCGCACGGCGTCCGCCAGCACGTCGAGCAGCCTCCTGCTGTCTTCCCAGCCGATGCAGCCATCGGTAATGCTGACGCCATAGACGAGCTCCTTGCCCGGCATCAGGTCCTGGCGCCCCGCCTTGAGATGGCTTTCCGCCATCACCCCGAAGATGCGGTCCTCGCCGCCCGCGATCTGGCCGGCAACGTCCTGCCCCACGTCGAGCTGCTTCTCCGCCTTCTTGCTCGAGTTGCCGTGGCTGAAGTCGATCATGAGCCGCGCCGGGATGCCGGCTTCCGCGAGCGTCTTGGCGGCCGCGTCCACGCTCGCGGCGTCGTAATTCGGTTTCGCTCCACCGCGCAGGATGATGTGGCAGTCCTCGTTGCCGGCGGTCGAGACGATCGCGCTGTGCCCGCCCTTGGTCACCGACAGGAAGTGATGCGGCGCCTGCGCCGCGCGGATCGCGTCCACCGCGATCCTGATGTTCCCGTCGGTGCCGTTCTTGAATCCCACCGGGCACGACAGGCCCGAGGCGAGCTCGCGGTGCACCTGGCTCTCGGTGGTGCGCGCCCCGATCGCGCCCCATGCCACCAGGTCCGCGATGTACTGCGGCGTCATGACGTCGAGGAACTCGCACGCCACGGGCAAGCCCGATTCGTTCAGATCCAGCAGCAGCTGGCGCGCGATGCGCAGCCCCTCGTTGATGCGGAAGCTGCCGTCGAGCCGCGGATCGTTGATGAGCCCCTTCCAGCCCACCGTCGTGCGCGGTTTCTCGAAATATACGCGCATCACGACGAGCAGATCGGCAGCGAGCCGCTCCTTCGCCTCCTTCAACCTGCCGGCGTACTCCTTGGCGGCCTTCACGTCATGGATCGAGCACGGGCCCATGATCACGAGCAGGCGGTCGTCCGCGCCGTGCAGGATGCGATGGATCGCCTGCCGCGCCTCGTAGGTCGTCCTGGCGGCCTTCTCGGAGATCGGTAGCTCGCGCAGCACGTGCGAGGGCGGCACCAGCTCCTTGATCTCCTTGATCCGGATGTCGTCAGTGCGGTAGATCACGTCGCCTAATTCCAATAAATCAACGCATTATACAATACGCCCGCACGGGAGATTTCGCGGCGCACGGGAAATGGGAAATGGGAAACGGGAAATCGGAAACGGCAACTAGAAAGCGGGTAGCGCGCGCGCCGTGCTTACCATTTCCTATTCACCATTCCCCCGCTTCAGACGGTGCCGCCGACAGTGAGGCCGTCCATGCGCAGCGTGGGCTGCCCCACGCCGACCGGCACGCTCTGCCCTTCCTTGCCGCAGGTGCCGACACCGGGATCGAGCGCCATGTCGTTGCCGATCATCGAGACGCGCGTGAGCGCGTCCGGCCCGTTGCCGATAAGGGTCGCGCCCTTCACCGGATAGGCGAGCTTGCCGTTCTCGATGACGTAGGCCTCGGAAGCGGAGAAGACGAACTTGCCGCTGGTGATGTCCACCTGGCCGCCGCCGAAGTTGACGGCGTAGATGCCGCTCCTCACCGAAGCGATGATCTCCCCGGGCGAACGGTCGCCGTTCAGCATGTAGGTGTTGGTCATGCGCGGCATGGGGATGTGCGCGTACGACTCGCGCCGCCCGTTGCCGGTGCTCGCGGTCTTCATGAGCCGCGCATTCAGGCTGTCCTGCAGGTAGGCCTTCAACACGCCGTTCTCGATCAGCACGTTGCGCTGCGTCGGGTGGCCCTCGTCGTCGACGTTGAGCGAGCCGCGCCGCCGCGCGATCGTGCCGTCGTCCACCACGGTGACGCCCGGCGCCGCCACCCGTTCGCCGATGCGCCCGCTGAAGGCCGAGGTGCCCTTGCGGTTGAAGTCGCCTTCCAGCCCGTGGCCGATCGCTTCGTGGAGCAGCACGCCCGGCCAGCCCGGCCCGAGCACCACGGTCATGGTCCCGGCCGGCGCCGGGCGCGCCTCGAGGTTGACGAGCGCCTGGTCCACCGCCTTCTTCGCGTATTCCTGGAGCACGTCGTCGGTGAAGTAGGCATAGTCGAAGCGCCCGCCCCCGCCGGAACTGCCCTGCTCGCGCCGCCCGTCCGATTCCACGATCACCTGCAGCGACAGTCGCACGAGCGGGCGCACGTCGGCCGCAGTGAGGCCGTCCGCGCGCGCGACGAGGACGACCTCGTACTCGCCGGCGAGATAAGCCATGACCTGTGTCACGCGCGGATCGAGCGCGCGCGCATGGCGCTCGACGCGCTCGAGCAGCGCAACTTTCATCCGGTCGTCCAGGCTCGCCAGTGGATCGTGCGGCAAATAGAGGTCGTGCCCGCCGCCGCGCCTCGCGACCTGCGTGCGGCCCGCCTGGCCCTGGCGCGCGATCGCGCGCGTCGCGCGCGCCGCGGCCTCGAGCGCGGTCAGGCTGATGTCATCCGAATAGGCAAACGCGGTCTTCTCGCCGGAGACCGAGCGCACGCCCACGCCCTGGTCGATGTTGAAGCTGCCGGATTTGACGATGCCCTCCTCCAGGCTCCAGCTCTCGCTGCGGCTGTACTGGAAATAGAGATCGGCGTAGTCCACTCGGTGCGCCATGATCTCGCCGAACACGGTCTCGAGCCGGCCGCCGTCGAGCGAGTACGGCGCCAACAGAATCTGGTTCGCCGTCGCGAACGAGATTCCAGGTTCCAAGCTCAAAGTTCCGGGTTCCAAGTTCAAAGTTCCGGGTTTCGGGTTGTCAGTCATATCGTCGCAAAAGACGGATCCGCCTGTGCAAAATGGAGCTGGAACACCCGCATTTCAACCTTGAACATTGAACCTTGAACTTTAGACTTTGAACCTTGAACACGGAACCCGGAACAGAACCCTTCAACAACGATGAAGGGTTCTGTGCGTGAGCGCCGGCAGGCTCCGCCGCAGCTGCCGCAGGTATTCCAGGTTGATCCCCGCCGTGACCACCCCCGAGCCTCGCGGCAGGCGGTCGAGGACGACGCCCCAGGGATCGACGATCATGCTGTCGCCGTGCGTCTCGCGCCCGTTCACGTGATAGCCCCCCTGCGCCGGCGCAACGACGTAGGCGAGGTTCTCGATCGCGCGCGCGCGGATGAGCGTCTCCCAGTGCGCCTTGCCGGTGGTCTCGGTGAACGCCGAGGGAACGAGGATGATGTCCACGTCCTTCATCGCGCGATAGAGCTCCGGGAAGCGCAGGTCGTAGCACACCGAGAGCCCGATCCGGCCGAGCGGCGAGTCCACGGTCACGACGTCCCTGCCCGGCTCGATGGTGCGTTCCTCGGAGTAGCGCTCCCTCCCCATCTCGAGGCCGAAGAGGTGGATCTTGTCGTAGCGCGCCGCGAGCGCGCCCGTGTCGTCGTAGACGAGGCAGCTGTTGCGCACCTTGTCCCGCGCGCCGCACTCGATCGGCACCGAGCCGCCCACCAGCCAGATCTTGTGCTTCTTCGCCGTCGCCGACAGGAACTCCTGGATCGGCCCCTCGCCCTCCTTCTCGCGCACCTTGACCTTGTCCTCGTCACGCATGCCCATGATGGCGAAGTACTCGGGCAACGCCACGAGCCTCGCCCCCGCGCCCGCGGCCTTCTCGACCAGGCGCGCCGCCTCGTTGAGATTGCCCTCGATGTCGGGGCCGGAGGCCATCTGCACGGCCGCGACGCGGGTGACCGCGGCTTGCGCGCCGGTTAGCGCCTGGTGCGGCCCAGGCTTGCCGAAGGATGAATGCGCCGCATTCATAAGAGAAAGGCGTGAGCCGTGATCGGTGATCCGTGATCCGACCGCTCTTCAATAAGATCGTTTTGCCGGTCCTCGGTTCACGGCTCACGGCTCACGGTTCACGGGTCACTTCGATCCGCAGCGGCTCGGACGGCTTCAGGTCGCCGCGCAGCGCGATCATCCCGGGCTCCACGGCCAGCGCCGCGAGCCAGGCCCGCAATTCCTCGGCGATCAGGGCCGACTCCTGGCCGGGGCCGTGACGCACCAGAAGGCGCGTGCCCGGCTGCGCGAGATGCGCGCTGACGGCCTGCCGGATCGCGGGCTCGGCGAGCACCGCGCGCCCGCTGCGCGGCCGGTCCCACAGCTCGGCGGGCACCACGAAGCTCTGCGCCGCGGCGCCGAGCGCCGCGCCGGCGAGTCCCGCCCCGAGGCAAGATGCAACCGCCGATGAACGCAGATGAACGCGGATAAGATCGAGACCGAAGGTCCTGCCCATTTTCCCGCTCTTCATCGGCGTTCAGCTGCGGCCAGCCGGTTTTCGCGATTCTTCGGACAGGCGGTCATTGCGGTGCCTTCGCCGCTTCGGCCCCTGCTTTCGGCTCGAGCTTCGTCACGGCGGGCTCCGACCAGCTGCCGGTCACGCTGTACTCGTAGGAAGCGAGCTCGTCGAGCGGATCCTTCAGCACCTTCTGCGCCAGAAACGCCGCGACACCGGCGACGGGGCCGCCGATCAGCGCGCCGGCGATCGACACGCTGTCGCTCACGTGCGGCGTGATCCGCACCTTGAGCTTCTGCGTCTCGCGCGCGAGGTCCACTTCGCCGGCCATGATGATGCGCGCCGACGGTCCGCGGATGCGGAAGTTCTCGGTGCTCGCGACGCCGCGATTGATCTTGGCCGCGCCGACGATCTCGTCGAACGCGAAGCCTTCGCTGAAGATATCGCGGAAGTCGAGCGCGATGCGGCGCGGCAGCGCCTGCAGGCTGAGAATCCCGAGCAGCTTGCCCAAACCCGGCTCGAGCTTGACGAACTGACCTTTGACGGCATCGAGCACGAGGCTCCCGGCGAGCGTCGGATAATCGAACTCGTGGGGCGGCCCGCCCCACGACAGCGTGCCCTCGAGCTTCGCCGCGCCGCGCCTCACCCCCTCCGGATACCCGAAGCGGCCGAGGAGCTTGCCGATGTCGCCCGTCTCGACCCGCAGATGCACCTGCGTGCGCGGCTGCACAGCCGAGGTCTGCCACAGGCCGTCGGCGAGGAGCGTGCCGTCGGGACTGGCGACGCGCAGCTTCTCGATGCGCCAGTCGCGCCCCTCCGGCGCGGCCACAAGCTCGAGGCGGCCGAGCGCCTTGCCCTCTTTCACGAATTGCTCGGCGGCGATGTCGAGCGCCGGCAGCTCCGGCTCAACCTTGGGCGGCTCCCCCGCGGCCGCGGCCCGCGCGGCCTCCGCATCGGCGGCGGGAATGACGAGCGTTTTCATGCGCGCCGCGAGCCTGCCGCGCCCCCGCGGATCCCAGCTCACGGCGCCGTCGAGCTCCTTGCCCGAGATGGCGCCCCGATACTGCCCGCCTTGCGCCTTGAGGTTCACCGCCAGCTCGCCGAAGCGCCGGCCGAAAGCGTGCAGGGCGCCGAGCCTCACCTCCACGCCCGCCAGCTCCGCGCCCGTTTCGCCGCCCGCCTGGCGGAGCAGCGCGAGCCAGCGATCGAGATCGAGCGCCTTCACCTCGCCGCTCACCCATACGCCGCTGCGCTCGGGCTCGGGAGCCGCACCCCCGAAGCGCACGGTACCGCGCACGACCTCACCGCGCTTGCCCTCGAGGCGCCGCACGAGTTGCATGCTCACGATGTCGCCCACGGCGAGGCTCACCCGGTCCTGGCCGGCGTCAAGCGAGCGGCGCTCGAAGCGCACGGGCAGCGTCTCACCCGCCGGCTTCACGAGCGGGGCGGGGAGATCGGCGGCGAGTCCCAGCAGGCTCGATTCCGCGACGACGTCGGAGACGCCCTTGCGCACGGTATAGACCGCGCGCCAGTCGGTCGCACCGCGCAGGTGCTGCGCCCAGACGGGTCCCGCGCCGGAGCGGCGCAAGCTGTCGGCGTTGATGCGGCCCTGCGCGGTGACGCGCACCGTGGCGTCGCGCTGGGTCGTCGCGACGATCGCGACCGGGCCGCCGAGCAGCGTGCCGCTCATGTTCTGCGTGCGCACCGAATCCTCGGTGAACTCGATCCGCCCGCTCGCCTGCTCGACCGGCGGCAGATCCGGGTCGGCGACGAGCGTGTTGCCGGCGAACTGGTATGCGCCGGCCACCTTGCTCTTGCCCATCTCCCGGAGCGGAAGCTCGAGCTTGAGCGCGAGGCGCCCCGTTCCCTGCGCCCGCCAACCCTCCGTGAAGCGATCGGTCATCCCGAGCACGGGGCTCGTCTCCATGAAAGCGAGGAATTCGCCGGTCGGGCCCTCGGCCTCGCCGGCCACCGTCAGCACTTCGCGGTCAATCTTGAGGTCGGGAATCTCGGCGCGCACCTTCGAGAGGCGCACGCCGAGGATGGTGCCCTGCTGCGCATATACGTCCATGCGTTTCCCGCGGAAGATGAGGTCCCCGGCGATGTTCTCGATCCGCGGCCAGCCGGCGGCGTAGGCGAGCGTGCCGCCGCTCACCTTCGCCGTCACCTGGAAGACGCCGCCCTTGCCGTCCGCGAACGGGAACTCGTCGAGGTTGCCCCGGAGCCGCAGCGTCGCGTCGGCCGACTGGCCGGACAGGAACGCGACGTCGAGCCAGTCGCGCGTCGCCTTCCCCACCACCAGCGGAACGTAGCGCCCGACGTAGCGCGCGTCGGCCCGCGTGAGGTTGCCCGTGAGATCGATCACGCCGCGGGTCGCGCCCGCCGTGCGGTATACGCCGAACACGGTGCCCGCCAGATGGGCGTTGGCAAACGAGACGTTGTTCAGCTTGAGCTCGATCTCCCCGCCGTCGCGCACCCAGGCGAGCTGCGCGGTCAGCGCGTCGAACTCGTGCCGGTCCCGGAATACCAGCGGCATCTCCACCATCGCCTTCTGGGCATTGAGGTTAAGCGTGCCGCCGCGCTCGTTGCCGTCGAGGTTGCCGCTCACGCCGGCGAAGCCCGGAATCCGGCCCACGCTCGTCAGCGCCAGGTTGCTGAACCGCCCCCTTGCGCTGTACTGCCTGGGCTCGCGCCAGTCTCCCGTCCAGCGCACCGTCATGTCGTACAGGCCGCCCCTGGGGGAGAGCGCCGCGAGCTCCCTGCGCGCTTCCTGCGCGAGCGGCAGGTGGTCGGCGAGCGCCGCGAGCGGCGCGAGCTCGAGCGCGTCGGCCTGCAGCTCGCCGCGCGCGGGCTTGCGCTCGGTCCCGCTCGCGAGGCGCAGCAGGAAATCCGCTGGCGGCAGCGTGAGGCCTCCCGTCGTGGCGAGCGCGAGCTTCGAGGTCGTCACCTCGAAGCCGGTCGCCGACCACTTCCATCCGAGGCGTCCGGAAAGCTCGGTGAGATCGAGCTCGGGCAGATCGGGCGCGAGCCGGGTCCTCACGTTGGCGAGCCGCACGTCCGCAATGGCCCCGGTGAGCTGCTGCTGGCTGAAGGTGAGCCAAGCGCGCAGCGCGCCCGCGCCGCGCGGAAATTCGATCGGGAACGGGATCCAGGTGCGCCAGGCGGCGATGTCGGCGTAGTCGAGCTGCAGGAAGAGCCTGCCGGTCCAGTTGGCGAGGGCTTTCACGGTGTCGCCGGTGAAATCGCCGCGCACGTCGAGCGGGGCGGCGAGCTCGCCCGGCGGCACGGCGCGCAGCCCGAAACGGTGCCGTTCGCCACGATTGAAGATATGCAGGTTGACGCGCTTCAGCTCGAGCCGGGGCGCCGCGCGCTGCTCGTCGTGCCAGACGAGGGTGGCGTCGTGCACCTCGATGTCGCGCTGCTTGAGCAGCCAGTCGGCGAACCCGCCGCCGTCTTCCTCCCCGGTCAGCTCGATGCCGGCGATCGAGATCCTGCCCTTCGCGTCGCGCCGGATGTCGAGCATGGGGCGGTAGATGTCGACCGCGTAGAAGCGCAGCTGCAGCGTGGCGAGCGACCACCACGACAGGGTGTTGTCCATGCGCGAGAGCTCGAAGGCGGGCCGCCCCGCGGCGTCGAACACCGTCACCTGCTCGAGCATCAACTGCGGGCGCAACCCGTCCCAGTTGGCGTGGATCCTGCCGATCGCGATCCTCTGCTGCGCCCGCTCGCTGACGATGCGCGCGATGTCTTCGCGGTAGTTCTCGACGTTGGGCAGGATCCAGTAGCGCAGCGCGACCACGGCGGCGGCAAAGAGCAGGCCGACCGCGAGCACGCTCCAGGTGAGCACGCGGTAGATCCAGAGCGAGCCGAGTCTGAGCCACCTCAGCTTGTCAAAGGCCGCCACGCTTTGCCTGAGCCTCGAAAAAATGCGATATTGAGTCAAGGATTTACGTATTTTAACCGCAATCGCCCGTGGAATCCCATAACGCGCCTGCGGCAGCCGCCGCTGATCCCCTGCTCGCGCGTGCCGTCCGCTTCAGCCATTACGCCAGGCGACTGGTCGAGGTTGCGCCCTCCTCAGGTTTGGATGCCGGCACGGCGCAGTCGTTCAGCGCGTCCGAGATGCGCGCGCAGCTCGCCCGCGAGCGCGTGAGCGAGGAGAGCAGCCTGTGGCGGGCGCTGCGCGTGTTGCGCAGCCGGACGATGCTGCGCCTGATGGCGCGCGACCTGGGCGGCGCCGCGCCGCTCTCCGAGGTGCTGGCGACCACCACCGCGCTCGCGGAAACCACGATCGGGCACGCTCTCGCCTGCCTCGACGAATGGCTCGCCGCGCGCCACGGCAGGCCGGTCGGCGCGGAAAGCGGCACGCCGCAGCAGCTGCACGTGGTGGGCATGGGCAAGCTCGGCGGAGGCGAGTTGAACGTCTCCTCCGACATCGATCTCGTGTTCGTCTACCCCGAGGACGGGGAGACCCAGGGACCGCAGGTGATCAGCAACCAGGAGTACTTCACGCGGCTCGGGCGCCGGCTCATCTCCGCCCTGTCCGAGATGACGGCCGACGGCTACGTGTTCCGCGTGGACATGCGGCTGCGCCCGTACGGCGACGGCGGCCCGCTCACCGCAAGCTTCGACATGCTCGAGAACTATTTCATCACCCAGGGGCGCGAGTGGGAGCGTTATGCGTGGATCAAGGCGCGCCCCCTCACCGGAGAGCGCGCGGCCGAGCTCCTGGAGCTGGTGCGCCCGTTCGTCTACCGGCGCCACCTCGATTACGGCGCTTTCGCCTCGCTGCGGGATCTCCACCGCGAGATCCGGCGCGAGGTGGCGCGCCGCGATATCGCCGACAACATCAAGCTCGGCCCGGGCGGCATCCGCGAGATCGAGTTCATCGTCCAGGTGTTCCAGTTGATCCGGGGCGGGCGCGAGCCCGCGCTGCGCCGGCAGCCGACGCTGGCGGTGCTGCCGGTGCTCGCCGAGCGCGGCCTGCTGCCGCGCGATGCCGTGCAGGAGCTCACGGACGCCTACGTCTTCCTTCGCAAGCTCGAGCACCGGCTGCAGTACCTGGACGATCAGCAGACGCACGTCCTGCCGCAATCGGAAGCCGACCGCGCCCTTACCGCCGAGGCGATGGGCCTCGCCGACTACGCGGCGCTCGCCGCCGAGCTCGCGCGCCACCGCGCGCGGGTCTCGCACCACTTCGAGGACATTTTCGCGGCCTCCGCCGAGGGCGAGCACGCGCTCGCGCACGTGTGGCAGGAAATCCATGACACCGAGCGGGCGGTTGCGGCCCTTGCCGCGCTCGGCTTCCGCGAGCCACCCGCGATCGAGCGGCGGCTCAAAGCGCTGCGCGCGAGCGGCCGCTACCGCGAAATGCCGGCAGACAGTCAGGCACGGTTCGACCGGCTGGTGCCGCTCGCGATCGAGGCCGGAGCGGCGGAGCGCGACCCCGACGCGACGCTCGAGCGCCTGCTCGCGCTGCTCGAGAGCGTGAGCCGCCGCGGCGCCTACCTCGCGCTGCTCGAGGAGTACCCGCAGGCGCTCACGCGGCTCGCCGCGATGATGGGCGCGAGCGCCTGGGTGGCGCAGTACCTGACGCAGCACCCGATCCTGCTCGACGAGCTGCTCGAGGCCCGCATCCTCTACGCCGCGCCCGACTGGTCCGCCGCGCGCGCCCTGCTGCACGAGCAGCTCGATGACGCCGCCGGGGATACGGAGAAGCAGATGGATGTGCTGCGGCACTTCAAGCACGCCCAGACCATGCGGCTCCTCGCGCAGGACCTCGGGGGGCTCCTCACCCTGGAGACGCTGAGCGACCACCTGAGCGACCTCGCGGGCGTGGTGCTCGAAGAAGTGCTGCGCCTCGCCTGGCCGCTGCGGCCGGTCCACCGCGCGAGCCCGCGCTTCGCGGTGATCGGCTACGGCAAGCTGGGCGGCAAGGAGTTGGGCTACGCCTCGGACCTCGACCTCGTGTTCCTCTACGACGACACGGCGCCGGAGGCGCCGGAGAACTACGCGCGCTTCGCGCAGCGCATCAACAGCTGGCTGACGAGCACGACCGCGGGCGGCGTGCTCTACGAGACCGACCTCCGGCTGCGGCCCGACGGCGCGGGCGGGCTGCTGGTGAGCCCCCTCGAGAGCTTCCGCGAATACCAGGCGAAGCACGCCTGGGTCTGGGAACACCAGGCTCTCTCCCGCGCCCGGTTCATCGCGGGAGACCGGGCGATCGGAGCCGAGTTCGAGAAAATCCGCGTCGCGATCCTGCGGCAGCAGCGCGACCTCGCCACGCTGCGCCGGGATGTCGCGGCAATGCGGCAGAAGATCCACGATGCGCACCCCAACCCCACGCAGCTCTTCGACCTGAAGCATGACAGCGGCGGCATCGTGGACGTCGAGTTCATCGTGCAGTACCTCGTGCTCGGCCACGCGCACCGGCACGCCGAGCTCACGCGCAACATCGGCAACCTCGCGCTGCTCAGGCTCGCGGGCGAGCTCGGCCTCGTTCCGGCGCCGCTCGCGGAGGAAGTGCGCAATGCCTACCGGGAATTCCGGCGCAGGCAGCACATGCTGCGGCTCGCGGGCGAGAAGTACGCGCGCGTGGAACGCGCCGACGCCGCCGCCCACGCCGCGTCGGTGCTCGCGCTGTGGCGGCTCGTGTTCGAGGCGCAGCAGGCTTGAGGTGCGTTCTACGCACGTTGAGCGGCGCTTGCGTCCGCTCGAACGCGCGTCGTTGAGCCGCAGCCCGGCTGCGGCTCAAACATCGAAGTAGAGGTAGAACTCCCACGGGTGCGGTCGCAGCCGCACCGGGTCCACCTCCCGCTTCCACTTGTACTCGAGGTAGACCTGGATGAGATCGTCGGTGAACACGCCGCCGCGCTTGAGAAACTCGTGGTCCTTTTCCAGCGCGCGCAGCGATTCCTCCAGCGAGCCGGGCACCTGCGGAATGCCCTTCGCTTCCTCCGGCGGCAGATCGTAGATGTTCTTGTCGAGCGGGCTGCCGGGATCGGTCTTGTTCTGGACGCCGTCGAGGCCCGCCATCAGCATCGCCGCGAACGCGAGGTAGGCATTGGCCGAGGGATCGGGACAGCGGAACTCTACCCGCTTCGCGCCCGGTGACTCCGTGTACATCGGGATGCGCGCCGCGGCGGAGCGGTTGCGCTGGGACATCGCGAGATTCACCGGCGCCTCGTACCCGGGCACCAGCCGCTTGTAGGAATTGGTCGTAGGCGCGCAAAACGCCATCAGCGCCTGTGCGTGCTTGAGCAGCCCGCCGATGTACCAGCGGCAAAGCTGCGAGGTGAGCGCGTAGCCTGCCGCGTCGAAGAACAGATTCTTGTCGCCCTTCCACAAGCTCTGGTGGCAGTGCATGCCGCTCGCATTGTCGGCGAAGATCGGTTTCGGCATGAACGTCGCCACTTTCCCGTGCCGGCGCGCGATGTTCTTGCAGAAATACTTGTACATCATCACGTTGTCGGCCATGCGCGTGAGCGGGGCGAAACGCATGTCGATCTCGTTCTGGCCGGCGGTGGCGACCTCGTGGTGGTGCACCTCGACCTGGATGCCCGCCTCCATGAGCGCCAGCATGATCTCCGAGCGGATGCCCTGCAGGGTGTCGTGCGGCGGCAGCGGGAAATAGCCTTCCTTGAAGCGCGGCTTGTAGCCGAGGTTGCCGCCGCCGAACGCCCCCTCGTCCCGGCCGGAGTTCCATTCGCCCTCGGCGGACTCGACAAAGTAGTAGCCGCAGTGCTGGTTCTGCTCGAACCGTATCGAGTCGAAGATGAAGAATTCCAGCTCCGGCCCGAAGTAGCAGGTGTCCGCGATGCCCGTCTGCCTGAGGTAGGTCTCGGCCTTCCGCGCGATGTAGCGCGGGTCGCGCGAGTACGGGCGCTTCAGCACCGGGTCGACGACGTCGCAGATCAGCGCGAGCGTCGGCACCTCGCACATCGGGTCGATGAAGGCCGTCGCCGCATCGGGCTTGAGCAGCATGTCGGACTCGTGGATCTCCTGGAAGCCGCGGATCGAGGAGCCGTCAAACCCGATGCCCTCCTCGAAGAGATCCTTCTTCAGCTCGGGGAGCCCGATCGAGAAGTGCTGCCACAGCCCCGGCACGTCCGTGAACCTCAGGTCGATCACCCGGATGTCGTTTTTCGTGACGAGCTCCATCACTTCTTCGGCGCTGGCCGGCCGCTGCACGCGGAAAGAACCCGGCTCGATCTGGGCAAGTGAGCGTCGCTGCTGGGTGGACATGGCTGCCCTCCTTCCTGCCCGGTCTTGTCCTCGCCGAGTGGCGAGGCTCGGTGGCGTGGGTTCCGCCGGAGACCGGGATGCTGACTAAGATAGCTCGCGGCGGAAGAAAATTGAAGGGGAAGCGCCGCTCCACGGGGGCACGACGCCGCTCGCGCCGGGGCCGTCCTCCGGGCGGCCAATCAAAGGCGGATGGGCAATGGATTACGGGGCCATCCGGGGACCGCCCCGCAATTTATTCCGGCCTCACGCCCCCGCCGCCCTGGGGACAGGGGCGCCCGCCGCCGCCACCTTGTGCCCGATCAGGCGGTAGACGGTCATGTCCCCCTTGCCCTTGACGTGGATCGTCTGCGGGCCCTCGAATTCGAAGCTTTCCTGCACGCGCCGGTAGGTGGTGGCATCCACCAGGATCGCTCCGGGCCCGGCCTCGCCGGTCACCCGGCTCGCGATGTTGACGGTGTCGCCCCACAGGTCGTAGATGAACTTCTTCATCCCGATCACCCCGGCCACCACCGGGCCGGTGCCGATGCCGACGTGGATCTGCAGGCGCGCCTTCCGGATGCCCGAGAGCGCCTCCATGTAGTCGCGCATCTCGATCGCCATGCCGCAGATGGCGCGGCAATAATCCCGGCCCGGATCCCGGCCCTCGGTGCGGTGATGCTCGTCGAGGCCCCCGGCCACCATGTAGGCGTCCCCGATGGTCTTGATCTTCTCCAGCCCGTACTTCTCGGCGAGCTGGTCGTAGTGGGAGAACACCTCGTTCAGCAGGGTCACCATGAACTTGGGCGGCATCTCCTCGGCGAGGCGCGTGAAATTGATGATGTCGGCGAACATCACGGTGACGTCGGCGAATCCGTCCGCGATGGTGGTCTGCTGCGCTTTCAGGCGCTCGGCGATCGGCCCCGGCAGGATGTTGAGGAGCAGCCGTTCGGATTTCTCCTGCTCCTCCTGCAGCAGCTTGTACTGCTCGTCCACGCGCGCCTGCAGCTTGTCGCGCTGGCGCACGAAGTAGCTGATGAGGAGATAGATGATGGTGGACATCGCAGCGAAATTGAGCGCGAAGAAGACGGCGATCGACTGCGCCGAGACGCCCGACTCCGTGCCCTCGGTGAGGAAGTAATCGAAGAAGCCCGAAACGGCGGTCATCACCAGGTAGGCCACGAACCACGGCAGCGACTCGCGCGGGCCCTGGAACATCATGACGCCCACCGGCGCGAGCAGCGCCCACAGCATCACCCCCGAGGAGCTGACGTAGCTGCCGATGCTCCACTGCATGACGAACGGCACGAAGAGGAAGAGGCTCGTCTGGACGAAGCGGAACAGCGCGAAATTGCGCCTCCACAGGTAGAGCACCAGCGAAGCCGCCGAGACGGCGATGTAGCCGAACGGCACCGTGGCGGAGAACTTGATGCCCATCGCCTGGTAGATGACGAGCCACAGCATCGCGCCGAAGCCCATCAGGCCGGAGGCGAAGATTGCCAGCGTCTTGTTGAGCTTCTCCTGCTCGCTGTCCTCGTCGCTGATGGCGCGCTGGCCCAACCGATGCAGCCAGGAGCGTATGTCGAGCGCCATGGGTTCTCCCTGGGGTGCCGCGGCCGGACGGCGTGACCGGAGCGGCGAGGAGCCATTCTAACCAGCAGGCAGCGAGTTGGCCACCCGCCGCGGCGCCGGCGGGGAGAGGCTGCTAAAATGTCAACTTTGTCTCGACGGGTTCCCACATGTCTTCAATGGCCGATCGCGACGGGCATATCTGGTACGACGGCAAGCTCGTGCCCTGGCGAGCCGCGACCACCCACGTTCTCACCCACACCCTGCACTACGGCATGGGCGTGTTCGAAGGGGTGCGCGCCTACAAGACGGCGCAGGGCACGGCCGTCTTCCGGCTGCGCGAGCACACCGACCGCCTGTTCCGTTCCGCGCACATCAACGGCATGAAAATCCCCTACGACAAGGCGACGCTCATCGAGGCGCAGAAGGAGGTGGTGCGCGCCAACCGGCTCGAGGCGTGCTACATCCGCCCGATCGCGTTCTACGGCTCCGAGGCGATGGGGATCTCGGCGAAGAACGTGAGCGTGCACGTGGCGATCGCGGCCTGGGCGTGGGGGGCCTACCTGGGGCCCGAGGCGCTCGAGCGCGGCATCCGGGTAAAGACCTCGTCCTACGTGCGCCACCACGTCAACGTCACGATGTGCCGGGCGAAATCGGTCGGCACCTACATGAACTCGATCCTCGCCCACCAGGAGGCGGCGCAGGACGGTTACGACGAGGCGCTGCTGCTCGACGTGGACGGCTTCGTCGCCGAAGGCTCCGGCGAGAACATCTTCCTCGTGCGCAACGGCACGCTCTACGAGCCCGAGCTCACCTCCGCGCTCGAAGGCATCACGCGCGACGCGGTGATCCGCATCGCGAAGGACTTCGGCATCGAGGTCATCTCGAAGCCCGTCACGCGCGACGAAGTCTACTGTGCGGACGAGGCGTTCTTCACCGGCACGGCGGCGGAAGTCACCCCGATCCGCGAGCTCGACAACCGCGTGATCGGCGAAGGCAGGCGCGGGCCGGTCACGGAGAAGCTGCAGAGGGCGTTCTTCGACTGCGTGACCGGCAGGTCGGACAAGTACCGCGACTGGCTCACGCCGGTGGCCGGCTAGGATCAGATTTTGGCCACGGAAACACACGGAAGTACACGGAAGTGATCAAAGGCAAAAGACGAACCGACAAATGAAATCATTTCGAGGGTTTCGCTCCGTTCGTGCCGTTCGTGTGGTTCGGTTACCGCGTCGTCGCTTTTGATTCTCTGTGCGTGTCCGTGTGATTCCGTGGCTGATTTTCGGCTTTCGTTTTTGAGTCAGGTCCCAGTCATGGCAGAGCAGAGCGTCAACCGGGCGCGGGAGATCGAGGTGACGGCGGACGAGCTGCCGCTGCACTGCCCGATGCCGTCCATGATGCTGTGGAACGCGCACCCGCGCGTATTCCTGCCGATCGAGAAGACCGGCGAAGCGCTCTGCCCGTATTGCGGGACTCGCTACACCCTCAAAGGCGGCGCCAAGGCGGGCAAGCACTGACGTGCCTTGCCCGCCTCAATGAGGAGTTCAGAATGATGAGTGCGGAGTGAAGCGGCGCGGGCCGCCGGGTTTTTTTCCTCGTCCTTCACCCCTCATCCCTGATGAAGATTCTGGTCGTCGCGCCGTCGTGGATCGGCGACACGGTGCTCGCGCAGCCGCTGTTGAAGATCCTGCGCGGGCGCCACGCCGCGCCCGCGCTCGACGTGCTGGCGCCGCGCTGGACGGCTCCGCTCATCGAGCGCATGCCGGAAGTGCGGCGCGCGATCGAGAGCCCGTTCGCGCACGGCGAGCTGCGCCTCGCCGAGCGTTGGCGGCTCGCGCGGGAGCTCGCGCAAGAAGGCTACGATCAGGCCATCGTCCTGCCCAATACGTTCAAGTCCGCGCTGGTTCCGTTTCTCGCCCGCATCCCCGTGCGCACCGGCTACGTGGGCGAGCTGCGCTACGGGCTGCTCAACGACGCGCGCCGGCTCGACCCGAAGCGGCTGCCGCAGATGGCGCAGCGCTACGCCGCGCTCGGCCTGCCGCGCGGGGAGGCGGTGCGGCTTCCGCTGCCCGCGCCCGGGCTGCGGGTGGAGGAGGCGTCCCGGCGCGCCGTGCTCGAGAAACTCGGGCTCGAGCGGCAGCGGCCGGCCGCGGCGCTGTGCCCGGGCGCGGAGTTCGGGCCGGCGAAGCGCTGGCCGGCGCGCTACTTCGCCGAGCTCGCGCAGGGGATCGCGGCGCGCGGCTGCGCCGTGTGGCTGGTCGGCTCGCCGAACGACGCGGCGATCGGCGCCGAGATCGCCGCGGCCGCCGGCGGCGCCTGCCGCAATCTGTGCGGCGCCACCACGCTCGGCGAGGCGATCGACCTCCTCGCCTCGACCTCGCTCGTGGTGAGCAACGACTCCGGGCTCATGCACCTCGCGGCGGCGCTCGGCAAGCCGGTGATCGCGCTCTACGGCTCGAGCAGCCCGGCCTTCACCCCGCCGCTCTCGCCCAGCGCGCAGATCCTCAAGCTCGATCTTCCGTGCAGCCCGTGCTTCCAGCGCGAATGCCCGCTCGGGCACTTCAACTGCATGATGCGGCTCGCGCCGGAACAGGTCCTCGCCGCCATCGACTTTGATAGAATCTAGCAGTTTGTCCGGCGACAGTCCGACAAGCTCCTTATGGAAAACCGCGGCGGACCTTTGAGTCCGCCGGGCTGCTAGCTAGATGAAGAAGGCGCTGTTTCCCACTGCCCAGGATGCCGAGGCCGCGTTCTACGAGGCGTTCGCCAAGTCCGACCTCGACGCGATGATGGCGGTGTGGGCGGATGACGACGACATCTACTGCGTGCATCCCAACGGCGCGCGCGTGACCGGGGTGGAACGCGTGCGCGAGTCCTGGCGGCAGATCTTCGCGAGCGGCCAGACGCTGCGCTTCCAGCTGCGCGAGCAGCAATACGTGCAGGGCATGATGCTTGCCGTGCACAGCGTCTACGAGCACGTGACGGTCGCCGGCGAGCCGCACTCGAGCGCGCCGCTGATCGCGACCAACGTCTACCTGCGGACCGAGCGCGGCTGGCGCATGGTGGCGCACCACGCCTCCCCCGCGCCCGCGCCCGCGCCCGCCGGCACCGGCGGCGACCCGGAGCGGCGGCGCGAGCCGAAGACCCTGCACTGAATCCGTGAATCGTGAATGGTGAATCGTGAATCGACCGTCGGCGCCATGCGGCGCGCGGGTAGCCAGGATTCAGGGTCCGCGGCTCACGATTTACGATTTACGATTCACCCATGTAGAGGAGAGCGATGAGCAACACCGATTTTGGCAAGCCCGATGTCATCGTGGTCGGGGCCGGCAACGCCGCTTCCTGCGCCGCGCTCGCCGCGCGCGAAGCGGGCGCTTCCGTCATCATGCTCGAGGCGGCACCGTTCGAGGACTGCGGCGGCAACAGCCGCTACACCGCCGGCCTGATGCGCGTCGTGTACAACGGCGTGGAGGACCTCGCGCAGCTGATCCCCGAGCTCACCGAGGACGAGAAGAAGACCCACGACTTCGGCGCCTACACCGCCGAGCACTACTACGACGACATGGGCCGCATCACGCAGTATCGCAGCGACCCCGATCTCTGCGAGATCCTGATCTCGCGCAGCCTGGAGACGCTCGTCTGGATGCGCAAGAAGGGCGTGCGGTTCCAGCCGAGCTACGGGCGCCAGTCCTACAAGATCGACGACAAGCGCTTCAAGTTCTGGGGCGGGCTCGCCGCCGAGACGTGGGGAGGCGGCCCCGGCCTGGTCGAGAACGAGCACAAGGCGTGCGAGCGCGAGGGTGTCAGGATCTTCTACGAGACGCCGGCGACAGGGCTCATCACCGACGAGGACGGCCGCGTGCTCGGCGTGAAGGCGAAGCACAAGGGCAGAAATGTCGAGATTCCCTCCCGGGCGGTGATACTCGCCTGCGGCGGCTTCGAATCCAACGCGGAGATGCGCGCGCGCTACCTGGGCCCGGGCTGGGACCTCGCCAAGGTGCGGGGCACGCGCTACAACACCGGCCTCGGCATCCGGATGGCGCTCGAGGCCGGCGCGATGCCGTACGGCCACTGGTCGGGCTGCCACGCCGTCGGCTGGGACTTGAACGCCCCGCCCTTCGGCGATCTCGCGGTCGGCGACCAGTTCCAGAAGCACAGCTACCCGTGGGGGATCATGGTGAACGCGCGCGGCGAACGCTTCGTCGACGAGGGCGCGGACTTCCGCAACTACACCTACGCCAAGTACGGCGCGGTGATCCTGGCGCAGCCCGGCATGTTCGCGTGGCAGATCTTCGATGCGAAGATCATCCCCGTGCTGCGCGACGAGTACCGCATCAAGCAGGTGACCAAGGCGAGGGCCGACACGCTGGAGGAGCTCGTGAAGAAGCTCGACGGGGTGAACGCGGAGAACTGCCTGCGCGAGATCCGCGAGTACAACCAGGCGGTGCGCACCGACATTCCGTTCAACATGGCGGTGAAAGACGGGCGCTGCACCGTGGGCTTGAGGATCAACAAGAGCAACTGGGCGAACCCCATCGATACCCCGCCCTTCGAGGCGTACGCGGTGACGTGCGGCGTCACCTTCAGCTTCGGCGGCGTCAAGATCAGCAACAACGCCGAGGTGGAGGACACCGCCGGCAAGCCCATCCCCGGGCTCTACGCCGCGGGCGAACTGGTGGGCGGCATCTTCTACCACAACTACCCCGGCGGCACCGGCCTCACCTCCGGCGCGGTGTTCGGCAGGCTCGCGGGCGCGAGCGCCGCGGCTTACGTGCGGACGGCGTAACGCGCCGTCCGGGTTCAGGGTTCAACGTTCAAAGTTCAATGTTCAAGGTTCAACGTTCAAGGTTTCGACCATAGATCCCGAACTTTGAACCGGGAATTTTGAACCTGGAACGCGAAACTTCGTATCGCGCCCCGGCCTGGCTGCCGGGCGCTCACGCGCAGACCGTCTACGCCGCCCTCCTCGCGCCGCGCCCCCGCGTCGCTTACCGGCGCGAGCGCTGGGACACGCCGGACGGCGACTTCATCGACCTCGACTGGGTAGTTAAACCGGCCGATGAGGCACGCCGGTTTGACTTGACTGGTGGGAATAATTACACGCAGCGCCCGCTATCCGATGAAGATCCGATTTTCGGGATTATGGAACCGGCGACGGTTCCACTGGTGGTGCTGTTTCACGGGCTCGAGGGCTCGTCCCGCAGCCATTACGCGGCCGCGCTCATGGCGGCGGTGAGGGACAGGGGCTGGCGCGGGTGCGTCGCGCACTTCCGCGGTTGCAGCGGGGAGCCGAACCGCCTGCCCCGCGCCTACCACTCCGGCGACAGCGCGGAGGTGGACTGGATCCTGCGCCGGCTCGCGGCACGCGCGGCGCGGCTGCACGCGGTCGGCGTCTCGCTCGGGGGCAATGCGCTGCTCAAGTGGCTCGGCGAAACCGGCGCCTCCGCGCGTGAAGTGGTCGATCGGGCCGCGGCTGTGTCGGCGCCGGTTGACCTGACGGCCGCCGGGAACGCGCTGGATCGCGGATTCAATCTCGTTTACGTGCGCCACTTCCTGGCCACGATGAAGAAGAAAGCGCTCGAAAAGCTCAAGCGCTACCCCCGCTTATATGATGCCGCACACCTACGTGCGGCATCGACGTTGCGGGAATTCGACGACCTCGTCACCGCGCCGCTGCACGGGTTTCGCGACACCGATGATTACTGGACGCGGGCGAGCAGCAAGCCGCTGTTGCGCCAGATCGCGGTGCCGACGCTCATGGTGAACGCGCGCGACGACCCGTTCCTGCCGTGCGGCGCGCTTCCCGCGCCGCGTGAAGTCTCGCCCTCGGTCTTGCTCGAGCAGCCCGAAAACGGCGGCCACGTCGGGTTCGTTACGGGCCCGTTCCCGGGACGGCTCGCCTGGCTGCCGCAACGCGTGCTCGAATTTTTCGGCGCATGAAGCCCAACGACCCGATCGTAAATGTCGTCGGTCTTCATCAAAAAAATTTCCGGGTATAGTGTGCATGGTGAAAGTATCGGCAACCGGGCAAACTCCGCCTCGTCATGCTGGAATCGCTACCCCGGGAAATTTTCAAGGCGTATGACATCCGCGGCGTCGTCCGCCGCAACTTGACGCCGGACATCGTCGAGGCCATCGGCCGGGCCATCGGCTCCGAGGCGCGGGAGCGCGGGCGCTCCGTCGTGGTGATCGGGCGCGACGGGCGGCTCTCCGGTCCCGAGCTTGCCTCGGCGCTCGCCGCGGGACTGCAAGAGGCCGGCGTGGACGTGATCGACGTCGGGCAGGTCGCCACCCCGATGCTCTATTTCGCCACGCATCACCTGCAGACGCTCTCCGGTGTGATGGTGACCGGCTCGCACAATCCGCCGGAGTGGAACGGCCTGAAGGTGGTGCTCGCGGGGGAAACCCTCTCGGGCGAGGCGATCGAGCGGTTGCGGCTGCGCATCGAGCAGGGAAATCTCGTGGCCGGCGCCGGCAGCTATCGCGTTGAAACCATCCGCGAGGAGTATCTTGCGCGGATCGCGTCCGACGTGAAGCTTGCGCGGCCGCTTGCGCTCGCTGTCGACTGCGGCAACGGCGTCGCGGGAGCGACCGCCCCGGAGCTCTACCGCCGGCTGGGCTGCCGGGTCGCCGAGCTCTACTGCGAAGTGGACGGGACGTTCCCCAATCATCACCCCGACCCTTCCCATCCCGAGAACCTCGCGGACCTCATCGGCGCGCTGCGCGACGGCAAAGGAGAGCTCGGGTTCGCGTTCGACGGCGACGGGGACCGGCTCGGCGTCGTCACGAAGAACGGCCGCATCATCTATCCGGACCGGCAGCTCATGCTCTTCGCTGCGGACGTGCTCGCGCGCCATCCCGGGGGACAGGTGATCTTCGACGTGAAATCCACGCGGAACCTCTTCCCGTGGGTGAGGCGGCACGGCGGGCAGCCCGTCCTGTGGAAGACGGGGCACTCCTTGATCAAGGCGAAGCTCGCGGAGACCGGCGCGCCGCTCGCGGGCGAGATGAGCGGCCATATCTTCTTCAACGACCGCTGGTACGGTTTCGACGACGGGCTCTACGCCGGGGCGAGGCTCCTCGAGATCCTCTCGCGCGAAACGGACCCGAGCGCGGCGCTCGAGGGCCTGCCCGATGCAGTGGCCACTCCCGAGCTGCATCTCGAGCTCGCCGAGGGCGAGAATTTCGAGCTGATGGAGCGGCTCAAGGCGACCGCCCGCTTCGAGAACGCGCGTGAAGTGATCGCGCTCGACGGCCTGCGCGTGGAGTACGCGGACGGCTTCGGGCTCGCGCGGCCCTCGAACACGACCCCGGTCATCGTGCTGCGCTTCGAGGCGGACGATGAAGCCGCCCTGGAGCGCATCCAGGACGCCTTTCGCCGGGCGATCCTCGCGGTCAAGCCCGACGCGGCGCTGCCCTTCTAGAACCAAGGATGAAGGCAGAACTTTCTCCTTCCGCCTTCTTTCTTTTTCCGTCTTCCCTGGCTTAGAGGCGCTGCTCGACCCATCCGCGCACCGAGGCGAGCGCCTGCGGCAGCTTCGATGGGTCCGCGCCGCCCGCCTGGGCCATGTCGGGGCGCCCGCCGCCCTTGCCGCCGACCTGCTGCGCGACGTAGTTCACGAGCTCGCCCGCCTTGATCTTCGAGGTGAGGTCGGAGGTCACGCCGGCTATCAGGGAAACCCTCCCCGCCTCGGTCGCGGCGAGCACGAGCACCGCGGATTTGAGCCTGCCCTTCAGCATGTCCAGGGTTTCGCGCAGCGCTCTTGCGTCCGCCCCGTCGAGCGTCGCGGCGAGCACCTTCACGCCCTTCACCTCCACCGCCTGGTCGGCGAGCTCCTCGCCCCGCGACGAGGCGAGCTTCGATTTCAGCCGCGCCAGCTCCTTCTCGAGGGCGCGCACGTTGTCCATGACCTGCGCGATCTTCTGGGCGAGCTCCTGCGGCGGCGCCTTGAGCGCGGCGGCGGCCGCGGCGAGGCGCTCCTCCTGCTGCTGCACATGGGCAAGCGCGCCGTCGGCGGTCACCGCCTCGATGCGGCGCACCCCCGCGGCGATGCCGGTCTCGGACACGACCTTGAACAAGCCGATGTCGCCGGTGCGCCTCACGTGCGTGCCGCCGCAGAGCTCCGTCGAGAAATCCCCCATGCCGACCACGCGCACTTCCTCGCCGTACTTGTCGCCGAAGAAGGCGAGGGCCCCGGCGGCCATCGCGTCGTCGAACTTCATGATGCGCGCGGAGACCTCGTGGTTGCGGCGGATCGCGTCGTTCACGAGCGCCTCGACCCGCCGGATCTCCTCCGGCGTCATCGGCTGGTGGTGCGAGAAGTCGAAGCGCGTGCGCTGCGGGTCCACGAGCGAGCCCTTCTGCTGCACGTGCGCTCCCAGGACCCTGCGCAGCGCGGCGTGCATGAGGTGCGTCGCGGAATGGTTCCACGCGGCGCGCGAGCGCGCGGCCGGGTCGACCGCCGCCATCACCTTGTCGCCGACGCGCAGCCGCCCCGTCTTCAACGTGCCCCGGTGGCCGTACACCTCGGCCTGGATCTTCTGCGTGTCCTCCACCTCGAAGGTGCCGGCGACGCCCGCGAGCTCCCCGCGGTCGCCGACCTGGCCGCCCGCTTCCGCGTAGAACGGCGTGCGGTCGAGCACCACGACGGCGCTCTCCCCCGCCGCGACCTCGTTCACCTGCGCGCCCTCCCGGTAGAGGGCGGCGACGGTGCACTCGAGCGTCAGGGCGTCGTAGCCGTGGAACTCGGTGGGGCCGCCGCGGTACTCGACGCCATGCGTCATCCTGAACTTGGAGGCGGCCCGCGCCTGCTCGCGCTGGCGCTCCATCGCCTCCTCGAACCCGGCGTAGTCCACGCGCACGCCGCGCTCCCGCGCAATGTCGGCGGTCAAGTCCACCGGGAAGCCGAAGGTGTCGTAGAGCTGGAACACGGTCTCGCCGTCGAGCATCCGGTCCTCGCGCATGAGCGCGCCCTCGAGCACCTTCATGCCGTTTTCCAGCGTCTCGTCGAAGCGCTCCTCCTCGATCTTGAGCACCTGCGCGACGCGCGCCGCGTCCTTCGCGAGCTCCGGGTAGGCCGCGCCCATCGCGGCGACCAGGTCGGGGACGAGGCGGTGGAAGAACGGCTCCTTCTGGCCCAGCTTGTAGCCGTGCCGCAACGCCCGGCGGATGATCCGCCGCAGCACGTAGCCGCGGCCTTCGTTGCCGGGAATGACCCCGTCCACGATCAGGAACGAGCAGGCGCGGATGTGGTCCGCGATCACGTTGAGGGAATTGCTCGCGCGGCCCTTGAAGCCGGTCTCGCGCGCGGCCGCCCTGATGAGGTCCTGGAAGAGGTCGATCTCGTAGTTCGAGTGCACGCCCTGGAGCACCGCGGCGATGCGCTCGAGCCCCATGCCGGTGTCCACCGACGGCTTGGGCAGGCGGTGCATGACGCCCTTGTCGTCGCGGTTGAACTGCATGAAGACCAGGTTCCAGATCTCGATGTAGCGGTCGCTGTCGGCCTCCTTCGACCCGGGCGGGCCGCCGGGAATGCCCGGCCCGTGGTCCCAGAAGATCTCGGTGCAGGGCCCGCAGGGGCCGGTGTCGGCCATCTGCCAGAAATTGTCGCTCTGGTACTTCGGCGCGCCCGGCTTGTCGCCGATGCGCACGCAGCGCTCCGCGGGCACGCCGATCTCCCGGGTCCACACGTCGTAGGCCTCGTCGTCCTCGTGGTAGACGGTGGTCCACATCCGTTCCGGCGGGAGCCGGTAGACCCGGGTGAGCAGCTCCCAGGCAAAGCGGATCGCGTCGCGCTTGAAGTAGTCGCCGAAGCTGAAGTTCCCCAGCATCTCGAAGAAGGTGTGATGGCGCGCCGTGTAGCCGACGTTCTCGAGGTCGTTGTGCTTGCCGCCGGCGCGCACGCAACGCTGGGCAGTGGTCGCGCGGACATAGGGCCGCCTGTCCTGCCCGAGGAACACGTCCTTGAACTGCACCATCCCGGAGTTGGTGAAGAGCAGCGTCGGATCCTTCGCCGGCACGAGCGAGCTCGAGGCCACGATGGTGTGGCCCTTGCCGGCGAAAAACTCCAGAAACCTGCTGCGGATCTCGTTGCTTTTCATCGAACTTCCGTGAACGGTGATCAGTGATCAGTGGACAGTGTGCAGTGGACAGTGTGCAGTGAACGGCGAGGTGCGAACACTGACGGTCAGCGGCCAACGGCCGACGGGAATCAGTCCGGTTTGGAGCTTCTTTCCACTGTCCACTTTGCACTATTCACGAGAATCTAGCGCAAACGTTGCGTTTCCTCCACACGCAGGCCGATGCCGGAGCCGCCGACGATGAGCGCGCTCTTTACGGTGCCCTTGATCGCGACCGATTCGCCTCTCGCCGGCAACTCGCCGGCCGTGACGACCGAGATCTCGCCGGTGTCGTCGCGCAGCGTGTACGCCTTGAAGTCCATGACCTTCATCGTGCCCTGCACCTTGCCCTTGATGCTCACTTCCTTGCCCTCGAACCGCGCGGGCGCGGTGGTGATTTCCTTGATCGGGGTGTAGCCGAACGGCAGGTAGTCGCAGCCACCAAGCGCCAGCGCTCCGGCCATCACCAACGCAAGCGCAAACGCTCTGGTGGCCGTAACGACCAAAGCGTGACTCGTGACTGGTGACTCGTGACTCGTGACCGGTGACCCGTAGCTCGACACTCGCCCTCCTTCATCCTTCATCCTTGATCCTTCATTCCTCATCCCTGCTCTTGAGGACTTTCATGATCACGTCGAGGGCGAAGCCCCGCCCCTGCAGGAAGCGCGCCTGGCGCGCACGCTCGGCCGCCGTGCGGGGCTGCCGGCCGAATTTCTTCCGCCAGACCGCGCGGGCCGCGGCCAAGTCCCCGGCCTTCAAATCCGGCAATACCCCTGCGACCGCGTCTTCCGAAACTCCCTTCTCGAGGAGCTCGCGCTCGATCCGCCGCGCCCCGAAGCGGCTCCGGCGGGTATGCACCAGCTGTTCCACCACGCGCCGTTCGGAGAGCCAGCCGCGCGCCTGGAGCTCGTCGAGCACCCGCGCGAGCTCGTCGGGATCCTCGCAGCGGGGTGCGAGCTTGCGCGCGAGCTCCCGCCGCGAGTGCTCGCGGCGCGCGAGGAGCTTCAACGCCCGCTCCCGCAGGCTGTCAGCCATCGCGCCAAAGGATGAAGGATGAAGGATGAAGGATGAAAGCCAAGATCTGCGCCGCAGGAGTCGGAACCCGGTCCTCCTTCGGCCTTCCGCCTTCATCCTTCAGGCAGAGCCGACCGTGGGTCATCCTTCCGCCTTCTGCCTTCATCCTTGCCGTCAGTGCGCGGCCCTCCGCGCCTCGGCCTTGGGCTGCTCCTTCGGCTGTTCCTTGGGTTGCTCCCTGGCCGGTTCTGCGGCGCCGGCGCCCACCGCGGCGCGGATCTTCGCCTCGATCTCCTGCGCGATCCTGGGGTTTTGCTTGAGGTAGTCGCGCGCGTTGTCCTTGCCCTGCCCGATGCGGTCCTTGCCGTAGGTGTACCAGGCGCCGGACTTCTCCAGGATGCGGTGCAGGACGCCGAGCTCGATCACCTCGCCCTCGCGCGAGATGCCCTCGCCGTAGAGGATGTCGAAGTCAGCCGTGCGGAAGGGCGGCGCGACCTTGTTCTTCACCACCTTCACCCGGGTCTCCGAGCCAATCACCTCCTCGCCCTTCTTGATCGAGCCGATGCGCCGGATGTCGATGCGCACCGAGGAGTAGAACTTGAGCGCGTTGCCGCCGGTGGTGGTCTCGGGATTGCCGAACAGCACGCCGATCTTCATGCGGATCTGGTTGATGAAGATCACCAGCGTGTTGGAGCGCTTGATGTTGGCGGTGAGCTTGCGCAGCGCCTGCGACATGAGCCGCGCCTGCAGCCCCATCTGCGGCTCGCCCATCTCGCCCTCGATCTCGGCCTTGGGCACGAGCGCCGCCACCGAGTCGATCACCACCACGTCCACCGAGCTCGAACGCACCAGCATGTCGGCGATCTCGAGCGCCTGCTCGCCGTTGTCGGGCTGCGAGATGAGCAGCTCGTCCACCTTCACTCCGAGCTTTCGCGCATACAGGGGATCGAGCGCGTGCTCGGCGTCGATGAAGGCCGCGGTGCCGCCCATCTTCTGCATCTGGGCGATCACCGAAAGCGTCAACGTGGTCTTGCCGGAGGCCTCGGGGCCGTAGATCTCGACCACGCGCCCGCGCGGCAGCCCCCCGACGCCGAGCGCGAGGTCGAGCCCGAGCGAGCCGGTGGACACGACCTGGATGTCCTTCGATACCTCGGACTCGCCCAGCCGCATGATCGAGCCCTTGCCGAACTGCTTCTCGATCTGGGACAGCGCCGCGGCGAGCGCCCTGGCCTTGTTCTCTTCCATTGTGGGGTTCCTTGTCGTTTGCAATCGCATATTCTAAACCACTTGTGCCGAGGAATTCGCCGGCACTGCGCCCGGCGAATTCCTGAACGATCCACGGCCTCTAAACGCATCTATCGCGATTTCAGTTGACCAGGAAACCGCCCCGTCAAGACGGTCAACTTGAGCCTTGGCATGGGCAACGCCGGACAACACCCTTACCATATTGCTGTTTTGGACGAGAGCGGAGGCGCGCGTATGGCTAGAGTCGCTTTCATCGGCCTGGGCGTCATGGGCTACCCGATGGCGGGGCACCTGAGCAGGAAGGGCGGGCACGACGTCACCGTGTACAACCGGACTTCCGAAAAGGCCGAGAAATGGGTCAAGGAGCACGGGGGCCGGAGCGCCGCCACCCCGCGCGCGGCGGCGCAGGACGCGGATTTCGTCTTCTCCTGCGTCGGCAACGACGACGACGTGCGCTCGATCGCTTACGGCGGGAACGGCGCCTTTGCCGGCATGAAGAAGGGCGCGATCTTCGTGGACCACACCACCACGTCCGCCACGCTCGCCCGCGAGCTCGACGCCCGGGCGCGGGAGCTCGCGCTCGCGTTCCTCGATGCGCCGGTCTCCGGCGGGCAGGCGGGGGCGCAAAACGGGCAGCTCGGCATCATGGTGGGGGGTGATCCCGCCGTCTTCGACCGCGCGAAGCCGGTGCTCGATCTCTACGCCCGGAGCTGCGCCCTGATCGGGCCTGCGGGCTCGGGGCAGCTCACCAAGATGGTGAACCAGATCTGCGTCGCGGGCGTGATCCAGGGGCTGGCCGAGGGCCTGAACTTCGGCAGGCGCGCCGGCCTCGACATGGACAAAGTGCTCTCCGTCATCACCCAGGGCGCCGCCACCTCCTGGCAGATGGAAAACCGCTCGAAGACCATGCTCGAGGGACGATTCGACTTCGGCTTCGCGGTGGACTGGATGAGGAAGGACCTCGGCATCTGCCTCGCCGAAGCCCGGGTGAGCGGCGCGCGGCTGCCGGTCACCGCGCTACTGGAACAGTTCTACGCCCAGATCCAGGCGCGCGGCGGGGGGCGGTGGGACAGCTCGAGCCTGATCAGCCTGCTCGCGCAGGACTGATCAGGCAAGGATGAAGGCGGAAGGACGAAGCATGGCCCGAAACCAGAACGGCTTTTTTCCTTCTGCCTTCGGCCTTCTTCCTTCTGCCTTGCAGTGCATCCAAACTGGATGCATAATGCATCCATCCTGGAGGCAGCTGTGCCCGTCACCCTGACCATCAAGCAGGTGCCCGACCGCGTCGCGGACAAGCTGCGCTTGCGCGCCGCGGCAAGCCACCGCTCCTTGCAGGGCGAGCTGATGGCGATCCTGGAAGAGGCCGTGCTGCGGGAGGTGCCGCAGGCCCGCCAGCCCGAGGGCCCTGCCTATGCGTTGGAGCCACCAGCCAAGCCTGCCTCGAAGGCGGTCCCGGCCCACGGCAGGCGCCTGACGCTCGCCGAAGCATGGGAGCGCTCGCGGCGTCTCGGGCCGCCCTCGAAGAGCGAGTCCGCCGCCCTCGTCAGGAAGCTGCGGGATGAGCGCAGGGGTCTTTGACACCATGAAACGCGCGCGATGCGAGCCGGAATTGGCGATGGCGCGAAGCGAGGCGCAGCCAATAGGTCCGATATTGGCAAGCCGAGCGACAAAGCGTCCCGCGCGGGGCGGAGCAGGATGCAAGCGCCTCACGCTGGGATGCGACCCCGCAGACGCGCACGGTGCTCCGCGCGCCAACTTTCAGCCAGAATCGTGACCGCGCAGCGCGGGTTTCATGGTGTCCAAGTCCCCTTGTGTGGTTGATGCCTCCGCGATCGCGGCGGTGATCTTCGATGAGCCCGAGGCCGCCCCGGTCATGGCGAGCGTCGGCAGCTCGCTCGTCGCGCCGGGGCTGCTGCGCTACGAGATGGCGAGCATCTGCGCAACCAAGCTAACGAATGCGCCGAAGGTCGCGAAGCTGATTCTCCAGCGGTACCGCCTTTTCAACGGCCTCGATATCGAGTTCGCGGAGCCCGACTGGGACGCGCTGCCCCTCCTCGCCCGCCAGTGGGACCTGACCGCCTATGACGCCGCTTACCTCCAGCTCGCCCTCAAGCGCGGGGCGCCGCTCGTCACGCTCGATGCGCGGCTGGCCGATGCGTATGACAAGGCCGCTGCGCGGCCGTGATCAATCTCGGCCGCTCCCGCCGGATGGATGAGGCAAGGATCAAGGCAGAGGATGAAGGATGACCTGAAACCACAACGGCTTTTCTCTTAGTTCTGCCTTCTGCCTTCCGCCTTCTGCCTTTCAAGCAGCGCGAGCACGCCCTTGAGCGCGTGCTCCACCGCCTGCCGGCGCACAGCCTCCCGGTTGCCCAGGAAACGCCGCGTCTCGGAACGTGGCGCACCGTCCTTCATTCCCCACGCGAAGCATACGGTGCCGACCGGCTTGTCCGGCGAGCCTCCTCCCGGACCCGCCACCCCGCTCACCGCGAGCGCGACCTGCGCGTGACTGCGCTCGAGCGCCCCCTTCACCATCGCCTGCACCACTTCCTCGGACACCGCTCCGTATCTCCCGAGCGTCTCGCCGTCCACGCCCAGCATCTCGCGCTTGGAGACGTAGGTATAGGTCACGAAACCGCGCTCGAACCAGTCCGAGCTGCCCGGCACCATGGTGACCGCCTCGGCCACCCAGCCGCCGGTGCAGGACTCCGCGGTGACGAGCATCAGCTTGCGGGATTCAAGCGCCGCGCCGAGCTCTTCTGCCAGCTTGTACAGGACGGGATCGGCCATCGTTCTCTCTCACAAAAGCGTGACTCGTGACTAGTGACTCGTCGCGGAAAAGGGATGGTCGCGAAACCGGAAGGTCGGGAGTCGCGAGTGCGAAAAGCCGCGAGATAGTGAGATCGGGAGATCGGAAGAAAATCCTGCTTTGCCCTCACGTCCTGACGCTCCAACGCCCTCAGGAAATTCGTCGCCCTCACGCTCTCGCGCCCTCGCGTCCATCTCTCCCATCCTTCACCCCGACAGCGTCTTATACAGGGCGAGCACGAAAAGCGTGTAGAACGCCGCCACCACGTCGTCCAGCATCACGCCGAACCCGCTCCTGAACGTGCGCTCGTAGTACGGGATCGGCGGCGGCTTCACGATGTCGAAGGCGCGGAACAGCAGCAACGCCCACGCCTGCCAGGAAAGCGTCGCGGGAACGAAGAACAGCACCGCCAGGAACGCTACCGTCTCGTCCCACACCATGCCGCCGTGGTCGGAGGCGCCGATGGCGCGCCCCGTCACGCCGCACGCCCACACGCCCAGTGCAAACAGACCGGCGACGAGGGCCAGAAACGCGGCCGGCTCGAGCGGCCGCCCGACCCACCAGTAGAGCGGCAGCGCGAGCAGCGTGCCGAACGTTCCCGGCGCAACCGGCGCGAGCCCGACACCGCCCCCGAACGCGATGAAGTGCGCGGGGTGGCGCAGCACGAAGCGCCACGAGGGCCTCGGGACCAAAGCGCTATGCAAAATGGTCGAACCCTGTCCGCTCGAACGCCATCGGCCTGCCGTTCTTCCCCAGAACCGTCACAAGTCCGGCCCCGCGCCGCCGCGGGATGATCGTGCCGATGCGCGTCACCCTCGTTCGCAAGCGCCGCGCCACCTGCACGACCGCCGCGCGCTCCATGCGCGCGGCGGTGAAGCACAGCTCGTAATCGTCCCCGCCCGCGAGCAGCGCGACGCGCGCTGCGGGGCGCCCGAGCAGCCCCCGCAGGGCCGGCGAACAGGGAACGCGCGCGAACTCGACGACGGCGGCCGCCCCCGAGCGCTCGCAGATGTGGCCGAGGTCGGCGAGCAGGCCATCGGAGACGTCGATCGCGCTGCGCGCGATCCCGCGCAGCCGCTCCCCCAGCGCAACGCGCGGCGCGGGCGCGTCGAGCCTGCGCTCGGCCCGCGCGCGCTCGCGGCGCCCGATCGTGACCTGCCCCTTCACGGCGGCCAGCGCGAGGGCCGCGTCGCCCAACGTGCCCGACACCCAGACGTCATCGCCGACGCGGGCGCCGTCGCGCCGGAGCGCCTCGCCCGCCGGCACGTCGCCCACGACCTGCACGCAGATCGCGAGCGGCCCGCGCGTGGTGTCGCCGCCGACGAGATCCACCTTGTGGCGGCGCGCAAGGCGCACGAGCCCGCGCGAGAAGGACGCGAGCCAGCGCGTGTCCGCCCGCGGCAGCGCGATGGAAAGCGTCGCCCAGCGCGGCGTCGCGCCCATCGCCGCGATGTCGGAAAGATTCACCGCGAGCGCCTTGTGGCCCAGCCGCTCGGGATCGGCGTCGGCGCGGAAGTGCCGGCCTGCGACAAGCATGTCCGCCGTGAGCACGAGCTCCCGGCCGCGGCGCGCGCGCACGATCGCCGCATCGTCGCCAACGCCCAGCACGGCGCGCGGCGCGCGGCGCGTGAAGAAGCGCCGGATGATTTCGAACTCGGAAAGCGGCACGGATCGCTAACCAGTAAAGAGGGATGGGCGACAGGCTACCGGAGGGAGTGAAGGATCAAGGATGAAGGATGACCTCAAACCGCGGGATTGGCTTCTGTTTTCCCGCTTCTCTCCCCTTCCTTCTGCCTTCCGCCTTCTTCCTTGTGCCTTCTTCCTTTACCTTGCATCGCTCATCCCTCCGCGCTCATCCCTTGCCGCGCGCAGCCGCGCCTGCTCCTCGAGCCATTTCTTCCTGATCGCGTGCGGGAACCAGAAATCCACGGCGGCGAACCCGAAAAAGAAGATCACCAGGATGAGCCATGTGCCCGGCGCGAGCACGGACCGCCCCTCGAACAGCACGTAGAGCCCCAGGAAGACGTTGACGATGCCCGCCACGTAGAAGGCCACGATCCGTCTTCTCACGCGCTCGTCCATCACCAACCCCGTGAGTCGCGAGCCGTGAGTCGTGATTGGAAAACCACGAACGGCGCAGGGCGGTGCTCGGACATGTTCGAATCAGGAATCACGATTCACGCATTTCGGCGCCACGCAGTTGCGCCGCGAGCTTGTCGAGCACGCCGTTCACGAACTTCCAGCCTTCGGTGCCGCCGTAGGCCTTGGCGAGCTCGACCGCTTCGTCGATCACGACGCGGTACGGCACGTCGGCCCGGTGCGCGAGCTCATAGCCCGCGAGCAGCAGGATGCCGCGCTCGACCGGGCTCAGCAGCCTGAACTCGCGGTCGCAGAAAGGCCGCACCTCGCGCTCGGTCTCCGGCGCCGCCGCGACCGCGCCTTCGAGCAGCGCCCTGAAATACTCGGCGTCGATCTTCTCGAAGCCCTTCGCCTCGCCGAGCTGGCGCGCGATGGTCGCCGGGTCGGTGCCGGAGAGCTGCCACTGGTAGAGGCCCTGCAGCGCGAACTCGCGCGCGCGCCTGCGGCTGGTTTTCATGCTTGCCAATGGACCCGATTAACAGGATTTTTCCGGATTTACAAGATTAAAGCCAGACGAAGGACACGTTCAAGAATCCTGTCAATCCTGTTGAATCCTGTAAATCCTGTCTCTTCAGCTCTGCAGCGATCAGTCTTCCTCCAGCTTTTTCAGGAGGTTCGCCATCTCGATCGCCGCCAGCGCGCACTCGGTGCCCTTCCGCGACATGCGCGCGAGCCCCTGGTCCTCGTCCTCGGTGGTGAGGATGCCGTTGGCGATCGGCACGCCGCTGTCGAGCATGACGGAGGCGATGCCACCCGCCGACTCGTTCGCGACGATCTCGAAATGGTAGGTTTCGCCGCGGATCACGGCGCCCAGGGCAACCAGCGCGTCGAACCTGCCGGAATTGGCCATCCACTGCAGCGCGAGCGGCGCTTCGAGCGCGCCCGGCACGGTGACGATGTAGATATCGGGCGCGCGCACCCCGTGCTTGGTGAGCGCGGCAGTGCAGCTCGAGAGCAGCCCTTCGGCCACTTCCTGGTTGAAGCGGCTCATCACGATGCCGATGCGCAATCCGGCGCCGTCCAGATTCGGTTCGAGCTCCTCGATGTCGTCGTAGCGTGCCATGTCCTTGAACCAGGCGATTGAGTGATTCAGTGATCAGCTTGACGGGCGATTGCGGGCGATGCAGCTCGAGCCGGTCGTTGCTGCATCACTTAATCACCTAGTCACTCGATCACTGCGTCGGCGGCTGGAGATAGCCGGTGATCTCGAGATCGAAGCCCGACATGCTCGGCATGCGCCGCGGCAGCGCCATCAAGCGCATCTTGCGCACGCCGAGGTCCTTCAGGATCTGGGCGCCGATGCCGTAGTTTCTCAGCGCGATTTCCGCGGCGGGCCGCTGCCCTTCCCGCGGGCGCGCATGCTCCAGCAGGTCGGCGGCGCTCTCCTGCGGGTGCAGCAGGATGATCACCCCGCACTCGGCGCGGCACACGGCGCCGAGGGCGTCGTGGAAGTTCCAGGAATGGCTGCGGCTGCCGATGTCGAGGAGATCGATCACCGAAAGTGGCTCATGAACCCGCACCAGCGTTTCCTTTCCCGGCGCGGGCCTGCCCTTCACCAGCGCGAGGTGCGCTGCTTGCCCGATGCGCTCGCTGTAGACGCAGAGCCGGAGCCTGCCGTGCGCGGTCTCGATCTCCCGCTCCGCCACCCGCGCCACCAGCGATTCGGTGCTGCTGCGGTAGTGGATGAGATCCGTGATGGTGCCGATCTTGAGCCCGTGCTGCGCGGCGAACTCGATGAGATCGGGCAGCCGCGCCATCTCGCCGTTGTCCCTGAGGATCTCGCAGATCACCGCCGCGGGGGTGCACCCCGCGAGCCGGGCGAGATCGCAGCCCGCTTCGGTGTGGCCGGCGCGCACCAGCACGCCGCCGTCCTGCGCCATGAGCGGGAAGACGTGGCCGGGCTGCACGAGGTCCGCGGGGCTCGCATCGGCGCGGATCGCGACCTGGATGGTGCGCGCGCGGTCGGCGGCCGAAATGCCGGTGGTGACCCCCTCCGCCGCCTCGATCGAAACCGTGAAGTTGGTGCCGAGCGGGGAGCGGTTGTCGGCGACCATGCGCGTCAAGTTGAGGCTGCGGCACTTCTCCTCGGTCAACGTGAGGCAGATCAGGCCGCGCCCGTAGCGCGCCATGAAGTTGATCGCCTCCGGCGTCACGAAGTCGGCCGCCATCAGCAGATCGCCTTCGTTCTCGCGGTCCTCCTCGTCGACGAGCACGACCATCCTGCCGGCGCGAAGCTCCGCGACGATTGCAGCGGTCGGGCTGATGCCGGTTTCGGGTCTGGAAGTCATCTCAACAATCCGCAAATGGGGAATGGGAAAACGGAAACCCCCCCGCGCCCGTTTTTTTCCCTTCACCATTCACGATTCACCATTCACCGCATTTCGAGCAGCCGCTCGACGTAACGCGCGAGCACGTCCACTTCCACATTGACCTTGTCGCCCGCGCGCAGTTCGCCGAGATTGGTCGCGGCAAGCGTATGCGGTATCAGGTTGACCACGAACTCTGCTCCCTTCACCTCGTTCACCGTCAGGCTCACGCCGTTCACCGTCACCGAGCCCTTGCGGGCGATGTACTTGGCAAGCTCGCGCGGCGCCGCGACCGCGAGCAGGCGGCTGTTGCCCGCCGGCTCGGCGCGCGCCACCGTCCCCACGCCGTCCACGTGGCCGCTCACGAGATGGCCGCCCAACCGGTCCGCGGGCCGCAGGGCCTTCTCGAGGTTCACCCGGTCCCCCGCGGCAAAGCCCGCAGTGCAGGCGAGCGTCTCGCGCGAGACATCGGCTTCGAACCCGCTCGCGCCGCGCGCGACCACGGTGAGGCACACGCCGTTCACCGCGATGCTCTCCCCGACCGCGACATCGCCGAGGTCGAGCCCACCGGCGGCCACCCGCAGCCGCACACCCCCCGCGGCGGGCGCTGCCGCGGAGACCGTGCCGACCGCGGCCACGATGCCCGTGAACATTATACGAACCTCGCGATGATGCGGATATCGGCCCCCACCATGCGCAGATCGTGGACGCGGAGCCGGTGCCGGCCCGAGAGGTCCTTCAGCTCCGGCAGGTCGAACATCCCCCGCGCCGCGTCCCCGATCACGCTCGGCGCGAGATACACGAGCAGCTCATCCACCAGGCCTTCTCTGAGCAGCGAGCCGTTCAAGCGGTAGCCGCCTTCGACATGCACTTCATTGACTTCCCGGCGCGCCAGTTCCCGGAGAAGGCCGCCCAACTCGACCTTGCCGGCGCTGTTGGGGATCACGACCACTTCCGCGCCCTTCGCCCCGAGCGCGGCGATCTTCGCCGGGTCCCCGCGCGCCGCCGCCACCAGGACCCCGCCGCCTTCTAGTATGCGCGCGCCGGGCGGGGCCTCGAGCCGGCTGTCCACCACCACGCGCAGCGGCTGGCGGGTCGTGGCGACCTCGCGCACGGTAAGTTGCGGGTCATCGTCGCGCAGCGTGCCGATGCCCGTCAGCACCGCGCACGCGCGCGCCCGCCAGTGGTGGCCGTCACGGCGCGCCGCTTCACCCGTGATCCACCGGCTGGCGCCGTTCGCGAGCGCCGTCTTGCCGTCGAGGCTCGCGGCGAGCTTCATCCTCACCCAGGGCCGCCCCCGCGTCATGCGCGAGACGAACCCGATGTTCAGCTCCCGCGCCTCCTCCTCGAGCAAGCCGGTCTCGACGGCGATGTTTCCTTCGCGCAGCTTCGCGAGGCCCTTGCCCGCTACCTGCGGATTGGGGTCCTGCAGCGCCGCCACCACGCGCGCAACGCCCGCCTGGATCAGCGCATCGGCGCACGGCGCGGTGCGTCCCTGGTGCGCGCACGGCTCGAGCGAGACGTACGCCGTCGCGCCCCGGGCGCGCGCGCCCGCCGCGGCGAGCGCCTTCACCTCGGCGTGCGGCGCACCCGCCCTCTCGTGCCAGCCTTCGCCGGCCACCGCGCTGTCGCGCACGATCACGCAACCCACGCGCGGGTTGGGCGTCGCCGTATAGAGCCCCCGGCGCGCAAGCTCGAGCGCGCGGGCCATGAACCGGTGATCGTCAGCCGTGAACATGAAATGCGTGAGCCGTGATTCGTGAGTCGAGCCCCCTCACCCTAACCCTCTGCGCCAGTCCGGGGGAGAGCGATTTCTGAGTTCGAATCACGATTCACGAATCACGAATCACTTTTCCTTGGCGGAGGGTTCCTGCGCTTCCTCGATCGCGTCGCGGAAGTCGTCCACCCCCTGGAAGCTGCGGTAAACCGAGGCGAAGCGGATATAGGCGACCTGGTCGAGCTTGTGCAGCTCCCGCATCACCATCTCGCCGATGCGGCGCGATTCGATTTCGCGCAGGCCGAGCGCGAGCACGTCCTGCGTGACGGTGGCAATCGCCTCGTCCACGAGCTGCGTCGGCACCGGCCGCTTGTGCAGCGCGCGCATGAAGCCGGTGCGCAGCTTCGCGAGGTCGAACTCGGCGCGGCTGCCGTCCTGCTTGACGACCTGGGGCATGCGCAGCTCCACCGTCTCGTAGGTGGTGAAGCGCTTGTTGCAGGCGGGGCACTTGCGGCGGCGGCGGATGCTCTCGCCATCATCGCTCACCCGCGAGTCGATGACCTGGGTGTCATCGGCTTTGCAGAACGGGCACTTCATGCCGAGGGATGAGGGATGGGGGATGAGGGATGAGGCAAAAGGCAAAGCATTGCTTGGCGCCCGTCTGAAATCCCCGACACGTTGCTTCCGATAAGAATTTCCCGTTTACGATCCGTAAACGGGAAATTTCGCGCAGAGCTTCTTCACCTCGCCCGCCGTGCGCTTGATCACCCGCTCGTCGCTCGGCGCATCGAGCACGTCCGCGATGAGATTGGCGGTCAACTCGGAGTCGATCTCCGTGAAGCCGCGCGTGGTGATGGCCGGGGAGCCGATGCGGATGCCGCTCGTCACCGTCGGCTTCTGCGGGTCGAGCGGCACCGAATTCTTGTTGACCGTGATGTTCGCTTTCCCGAGCGCCGCTTCCGCGTCCCGCCCGGTGATCGCCTTGTCGCGCAGGTTGACCAGGAACATGTGGCACTCGGTGCGACCGGACACGATGCGGAAACCCCGCTCCTGCAGCACCTTGGCCATCACCCGCGCGTTGTCCAGCACCTGCTCCTGGTAGTCCCTGAACTCCTTCGTCATGGCCTCCTTCAAGGCGACGGCCTTGGCCGCGATGATGTGCATCAGCGGCCCGCCCTGCGTGCCGGGGAACACTGCCGAGTTGAGCACTTTCTCGTGCTCCGCGTTCGCGAGGATCAGGCCGCCGCGCGGGCCGCGCAGCGTCTTGTGGGTGGTGCTGGTCACGAAGTCGGCGACGCCGACCGGGCTCGGGTAGAGGCCGGCCGCGATCAGGCCCGCGTAGTGCGCGACGTCCGCCATCAGGAGCGCGCCCACCTTGTCCGCGATCGCCTTGAAGCGCTTCCAGTCGATCACCAGCGAATACGCGGAGGCGCCGGCGACGATCAGCTTCGGCTTCCTCACGTGCGCGAGCTCCTCCACCTCTGCGTAATCGATCTCCTCGGTTTCGGGATCGAGCCCGTAGGTGACCGCGTCGTAGTAACGCCCGCTCAGGTTGACCGGCGCGCCGTGCGTGAGATGGCCGCCCGCGTCGAGCGCCATGCCGAGGAGGGTGTCGCCCGGATGCAGCGTCGCGTAGTACACCGCCGCGTTCGCCTGCGCGCCCGAATGCGGCTGCACGTTGGCATAGCCCGCGTGGAACAGCTTCTTGGCGCGGTCGATCGCGAGGCTCTCGGCGACGTCCACGAACTCGCAGCCGCCGTAATAGCGCTTTCCCGGGTAGCCTTCCGCGTACTTGTTGGTGAGCACCGTGCCCTGCGCCTGCATCACGCGCGGGCTCGCGTAGTTCTCCGAGGCGATGAGCTCGATGTGGTCCTCCTGGCGCTGGCGCTCCTGTTCGATCGCGCGCCACAGTTCGGGATCCAGGCTCTCGACGGTGTTCTTCACGGAATACATGGGAAGGGAGGCGCTTTCCAAACGGTGGATTCTAGCACCGAAGCCCGGCAACCTGTCGGAGTTGAAGTTGCGACAGGCTGCCAACTGCAAAACCGCCCGCAGACGTTCAACAAAGGGGGTTGCTAGAGGCGTTTTGGTCATCAAGAAGTGCGGAAGCGCCGCCGAATCCGGGTATTCCGGCTCGAGCTCTGCGGTTCTCCTGCGGGCGATTGTGCTGAAGGAGTGTGTCGGGACAAACTCCGACACACTCCTCGCCTGAGGGACGTCCGCGCGAGGGCCCGAGCGCGCGGCGCCGCGAGCTTGGCTCGCGTGCCGCGTTACGGCACAATCCGTGGCTCGCTGCGGCATCGACATGAAGCTCCTCCTCGCGCTCTCGCGGTCGATCGACGCGCTCAACGAACGCGTCGGCCGCCTCGCCACCTGGCTCGTGCTCGGCTGCGTGCTCATCAGCGCGGCCAACGCCGTGGCGCGTTACGGCTTCAACTTCAGCTCGAACGCGTTCCTCGAGGTGCAGTGGTATCTCTACTCGATCGTGTTCCTCTGCGCCGCCGGCTACACCCTCAAGCACAACGCCCACGTGCGCATCGACCTCGTCTCCGGGCGGCTCTCGAAACGCGCCCAGGCCTGGATCGACGTCTTCGGGGGCCTCTTCATGCTGCTGCCGGCCTGCGCGATCATCCTCTGGTTCGGCTGGAACGCCTTCGTCGAGTCGTACCGCATCGGCGAGGTCTCGGGCGATGCGGGGGGGCTGCTGCGCTGGCCCATCAAGTTCGTCGTGCCGCTCGCCTTCCTGCTCCTCGTCCTGCAGGGTCTCTCCGAGACCATCAAGCGCGTCGCGTTCCTGAAAGGCGTGCCCGGTGCGGAGCCGCCACAGGACGAAGGCAGGGCGCACGCCGAGTGATGGCACCCGAGCTGATGGCCCCCATGATGTTCGCGGGGCTCGCGATTTTCCTGCTGCTCGGCTATCCGGTCGCGTTCGCGCTGGCGGCAAACGGGCTCGCGTTCGCCTTCATCGGCTTCGAGCTGGGGTTGTTGCAGCCGGAGCTGCTCCAGGCGTTGCCCCAGCGGCTCTTCGGCATCATGCAGAACCAGCTGCTGCTCGCCATCCCCTTCTTCACCTTCATGGGGCTCGTCCTCGAACGGAGCGGCATGGCCGAGGACTTGCTCGATACCATCGGGCAACTGTTCGGCCCGGTGCGGGGGGGCCTCGCTTACGCCGTGATCTTCGTCGGCGCGCTGCTCGCCGCAACGACGGGGGTCATCGCAGCGTCAGTCATCGCGATGGGGCTCATCTCATTGCCGGTGATGCTGCGCTACGGCTACTCGCGGCAGCTCGCGACCGGCGTCATCTGCGCTTCGGGCACGCTCGCGCAGATCATCCCGCCCTCGATCGTGCTGATCGTGCTCGCCGACGTACTGGGGGCGTCCGTCGGTGACATTTACCTCGGCGCGTTGTTGCCGGGAGCCATGCTCGTCGGCCTGCTCATGCTGTACGTCGCCATCGCGTCCGGGATGAGGCCGGCGGTCGCGCCGGCGCTGCCGCCGCAAGCGCGCACGCTGAGGGGCTGGCCGCTCTACCATCACATGCTGTTCGTGATGGTGCCCCCGCTGGTGCTGATCTTTCTGGTGCTGGGCTCGATCTTCCTCGGCGTCGCCACCCCGACCGAGGGCGGCGCGATGGGCGCGGTCGGCGCGCTCGCGCTGGCGTGGGCCAGGCGCCGGTTGAACCTCGTGATGCTGCGCGAGGCGCTCGACTCGACCACCAGGCTCGCGAGCTTCGTCATGTTCATCCTGATCGGCTCGACCGTCTTCGCGCTCGTCTTCCGCGCGGTGGACGGAGACCTCTGGGTGGAACGGCTGTTCTCGCTGGTGCCGGGCGGCGTGTGGGGTTTCGTCATCGTGGTGAACCTCATCATCTTCGTGCTCGGCTTCTTCATCGACTTCTTCGAGATCGCCTTCATCCTGCTGCCCCTGCTCGCCCCGGTTGCGGCCAAGCTGGGGCTCGACATGGTGTGGTTCGCGGTGATGATCGGGATGAACCTGCAAACCTCGTTTCTCACGCCCCCGTTCGGCTTCGCGCTCTTCTACCTGCGCAGCGTGGCCCCGAAGGAGGTCGCAACGCTCGACATCTACCGCGGCATCGTGCCGTTCGTCGGGGTGCAGCTCGTTGCGCTTGCGATCGTGATCGGCTACCCGGGGCTCGTCACGCGAATGACCGGCGCTGCCGCAGTGAAGGACACGACCGGCATCGAGATCCGGATCCCGCCGGGAGAAGCGCCTGCGGGAACCGGGCCGCAGGGCGAGGAGGACAAGGCCGCGGCCGAGATCGAGCGCATGCTGCGCGAGGGCAAGTGACCCTCGCGAGGGATGAGGGAAGGACCAAGGGGGAAGGCAGAAGGATGAAGGCAGAAGGGTTTCAGAGTTCTGTCCGCGTTTATTTGCGTTTATCTGCGGTTGCATTTGTGTTTTGTTTTCCTCCGCGTCCTCGGCGTCCTCCCCGTTCGAAGCCGCGCCTCTAACGGGATCCTCCGCGGTGAGAGGTTGTCACTTCTTGGTTTTGGCGGGTGGCTTCACCGCGCTCGCGAACACGAAGTTGTCGTAGCCCGACTCCGCCACGCGGAACCACAGGAACTGGTCGGCGCGGAACTTGAGCCAGCTCTCGTAGATGCGGGCAAAGTGCTTGCTCTTCGCGGCGAGCTCGTCATAGAGCTCGAACGCCGCCTTCTGCGCCGCTTCCATCACCGGGCGCGGAAATGCCCGCAGTTGCGCGCCGCCCGCAACCAGACGCCGCAGCGCTTCCGGGTTCTTCGCGTCATAGCGCGCGAGCATGTGGATGTTCGCCTCCGCGCAGGCGCTCTCGAACGCCGACTGGTAGGACTTCGGCAGCTCGGCCCACTTCCTGAGGTTGACGATGACCGAGAGCTGCGGGCCGCCTTCCCACCAGCCGGGGTAGTAGTAGTACTTCGCGACCTTGTGGAACCCGAGCTTCTCGTCGTCATACGGCCCGACCCACTCCGCGGCGTCGATCGTGCCGCGCTCGAGCGCCTGGTAGATCTCGCCGCCCGCGATCTGCTGCGCCACTACCCCGAGCTTGGCCAGCACTTGGCCCGCCAGGCCGCCGATGCGCATCTTGAGGCCCTTCAGGTCGGCGACGCTCCTGATCTCCTTGCGGTACCAGCCGCCCATCTGTGCGCCCGTGTTGCCGGCGGGGAACTGAACGCAACCGTATTCCTTGAACAGCGGCGCCATGGCCTCGAGCCCGCCGCCGTAGTACATCCAGGCATTCTGCTGGCGCGCATTCAGGCCGAACGGCAGCGCCGTCGCGAAGGCAAACGCGGGATCCTTCCCGATGTAGTAATACGGCGCGGTGTGCCCGCATTCCACCGTGGCGTTCTGCACCGCGTCGAGCACCTGCAGCCCGGGAACGATCTCGCCGCCCGCGAAGATGCGGATCTGGAACTTGCCGTCGGTCATCTCGGCCACGCGCTTCGTGATGATCTCGCCCGGCCCATAGAGCGTGTCGAGGGCCTTCGGGAAGCTCGAGGCCATGCGCCACTGAACGGCCGGCTGCGCCTGCGCCATCGCGGGCGCGGATACCGCGCCTGCCGCAACGCCGAGGCCCGCTTTCTTCAGAAATTCACGGCGTTTCATGTTCTCCTCGATTGCCTTCGGGTTCAAGGTTAACATGGAGCGCTGCGAAGCAGCCCTAGTCGCCGGCGATAGTCATGCGCTCGATCAGCACCGAGCCGCACTGGCGGGAGCTGCGGCGCACCACGTCGTTGCCGACGGCAGCGATGCCCCGGAACATATCCTTCAAGTTGCCGGCGATTGTGATCTCCTGCACCGGGTATGCGATTTCCCCTCCTTCCACCCAGTAGCCGGCCGCGCCGCGCGAGTAGTCTCCCGTGACCGCGTTCACGCCCTGTCCCAGCAGCTCGGTGACGAGCAACCCGCTGCCCATGCTCCTCAGCAGCTCCGCGAAGTCCACGCCCGTATCGTGCAGGAGGAGGTTGTGGTTGCCGCCTGCGTTGCCGGTGGTCTTCAACCCCAGCTTGCGCGCGGAATAGCTGCCGAGAAAATAGCCCTGCACGACGCCCCCCTTCACCACGTCGCGTGGACGCGTCGCGACACCCTCCTCGTCAAACGGCGTGCTCGCCAGGCCCTTCAACACGTGCGGCTCTTCGCTGATGCGGGTCAGCGCCGAGAACACGGGCTTGCCGGCGCAGTCGAGCAGGAACGAGGATTTGCGGTAGAGATTGCCGCCCGACACCGCCGAGACGAAATGCCCGAGCAGGCTCGTCGCGACCGGCGCCTCGAAGAGGACCGGCGCCTGCGTCGTCGCAATCTTGCGCGCCTTGAGGCGCCGGACTGCGCGCTCCCCGGCGCGGCGCCCCACGCTTTCGGCGGCGGGCAGGTCGGCGGCGTCGCGGGCGGTCTCGTACCAGTCGTCACGCTGCATCCCTTCGTTCTTTCCCGCAACGAGCGCGCACCACACGCCGTGGCGCGAGCTCGGATAACCCCCGAGAAACCCGAGCGTGTTGCCGTAGACGAAATGCGACTCCTGCGTGGATATCGTGGCGCCTTCCGAGTTGGTGACGCGCCTGTCCACCGCGAAGCCGGCCTTCTCGCACGCTCTCGCGAGCTCGATGGCGCGCTCCACCGGCAGCTCCCACGGGTGCCACAGGTCGAGGTCCGGGATGTCGCGCGCCAGCGTGTCCTCGTCCGCGAGCCCGGCGCATTCATCCGTTGCGGTAAAACGCGCGATCGACAGCGCCGCGTCCACCGTGTCGCGCATGGCCTGCGCCGAGAAATCGGTGGTGCTCGCGTGGCCGCGCTGCTTGCCGACGTAGACCGTGACGCCGATGCCCTTGTCGCGGTTGTACTCGATGGTTTCGACTTCGCCCCGGCGCACGGTCACGGTCTGCCCGAAGCCCTCGCTCACCTCGGTCTCGGCCGCGCTCGCGCCGCGCCGCGCGGCGTAGTCGAGCACGTCGCGCGCCATCTGCCGCAGCTTGTCGTCAGGGTGCGAAAAATTCGAAGGGGGCATGGCTGATAGCGATGCGCTATCAGCCATCAACATTCAGCAAAAACGGCTAGACCGATTTGCTGATAGCTGAAAGCTGTGCGCTGATGGATCTGATCAAAGCCGTTATCATAGCAGCTTCAGTCGTGTGGTCAGTCATGAGCCAGGAAACGCCGATTAGCAAGACGCAGCGCAAGAAGGAAGTTCAGGCGCTGCAGGAGCTCGGCGCCGAGCTCGTGGCGCTCACCGAAGAGCAGCTCGCGACGCTTGAGCTGCCGGAGCGGCTGCGCGACGCGGTGCTCGAAGCGCGGCGCATCACGACCCACGAGGCGCGGCGCCGGCAGCTGCAGTACGTCGGCAAGCTCATGCGCGGCGTGGACCCGGGGCCGCTGCGCGCCGCGCTCGAGGCCTGGCGGGCTCGCGCGCGCGGCCACACGGCGCTTGCCAGGCGCGCGGAACGGTGGCGCGAGCGGCTGCTCGCCGAGCCCGGCGCCCTCGCCGAGCTGCTCGCCGAGCACCCACGGGCGGACGCACGGCGGTTGCGCGTTCTTGTCCGCAACGCGCTCGCCGAGCGCTCCGCCATGCGGCCGCCGCGCAGCTACCGCGCGCTCTACCGGGCGCTGCGCGCCTTGCTCGAGGAAAAGCGTGACTCGTGACTCGTTATATACTTCGGCGCCTATGACCGCGACGAAAGAGGAGCTGGTGATCGGGCTGGTTTCCGTGAGCGACCGCGCCTCCCGGGGCGAATACAAGGACGAGGGCATTCCCGCGCTGGAAGCGTGGCTGCGCGCGGCCATTGCCGCGCCACCGTCGAGGACGGTGACGCGCCTCATTCCCGACGAACAGCCCGTGATCGAGGCAACGCTCCGGGAACTGGTGGACGACGAAGGCTGCCACCTCGTGCTCACGACCGGCGGCACCGGACCCGCGGCGCGCGACGTCACTCCCGAGGCGACGCTCGCGGTCGCGGACAAGGTCATGCCGGGGTTCGGCGAGCAGATGCGCCAGGTGAGCCTCAAATTCGTGCCCACCGCCATCCTGTCGCGGCAGGTCGCGGTGATCCGCAAGCAGTCGCTCATCATCAACCTGCCCGGGCAGCCGAAGGCGATCCGCGAAACGCTCGAGGGACTGAAGGACGAGAGCGGCAGGACCGTCGTGAACGGGATCTTCGCCGCGGTGCCCTACTGCGTGGACTTGATCGGCGGGCCGTACATCGAAACCAACGAAGCGGTCGTGAAAGCGTTTCGCCCGAAGTCAGCGGTCCGCCCGAAACCCGGAAAATAGCCGGTAGAGTAGAGGAGGAAGTAGGGTCACAAAGTAACACCACCCCTCCCCCCTCGTCGAACCGGACGTGCAGGTTTCCCGCATCCGGCTCTCATGCGAGCATTGGCCGCCGCAGTGCGCGC